>Ga0214543_1006014_pt1 | contig 21919 bp, 5 predicted proteins | sample CNSS2metaG_FD_160094 | JGI IMG/M metagenome (GOLD analysis project Ga0214543, IMG submission 160094) | Root nodule microbial communities from cowpea collected in UCLA plant growth center, Los Angeles, California, USA - CNSS2 | ecosystem: Host-associated > Plants > Roots > Nodule | place: USA... | reverse complement strand
TTTTCTGAATTAAAGTTTAGCGGGTACGGGTATCCACGGGTACGGATACTATGATACCCATACCCGCCCCGTTAACATGCGGGTATAAAAAATACCCGTACCCGCGAATAGTGGGTATCCATTTTTAATATCCGTTTCCTACCCGTTGCGAGTTTTATCCACGGATACCCGCGGGTACGGATTTTTTTGACATCCCTAATCGTAACACTTGTAACACATAGCTCGGGGGTGAGCAGAGGTATCCACCACAAGTGCGGGCATCCGCTGAATCCGACCAAGTTATACGTATTCGGATGAGTCGAGTCGAGTCGAGTCGTAATGTATTGATTGAAAATTCATAACATGCTTGGTTGTTGTATGGATATTGGATGGTGAACGTATATTTGACTGTATGATGAAAATATTGTTGGCTCTAGCTTACCCTGTTTGTTGTATGGTTGTCTTGTATGTGGTTCTTCTTTCTTGCGATGATCATCAATTTGATTGATGGGAGCATATGGGCGAGGTTCTCGTGGTCAGCAAGGAAATGGTGATTCCGCTGCTTAGCCTTTTAGGCTGGATTTATCTTATTCATGATTTCTTTAGGGCTATGGCCCATGTATCGCTTTATGCATTATTACTCTACTCTCTTCGATAGTCTTGTATCTGGTTTCCAGTTGGCATCGTGGTGTGCCTAGGTTGTAGGGGTTGTGTTGAGGCCCCCGGACTACTCCACATTACTATTTTGTGTGACGTGTCTTCTAATTTCGCTTAATAATTAAATGGGACGTTACATTGGATACTAGAATAAATTAGTTTTTAATTAATTAATGATCAATTATAATTTTTTATTTATAATAATAACTATTTTAATAATCAATAATTTTTAATTTTGTAAATTAATATCTAAATTAGTTATTATAATAATTAATTATATTTTATTTTTAAACTTAATGTTTAATTGAGAATTTTTTTATAATAATACCTACCCATGAAATTGGATTGAGTGTGAAGTGAATGGCTAAGACCGGTCAATCAATGAATTTGATATTTATAGTCAAGCTCTCTCAAATTTTATAAAGAAAAAGGTAAAAAGAGAAAGAAACAAAAACAGAGAACTTTAGAAATGTTGCAGCGAAAATACATTTAAGTTGTGTTCTCTGGAAAAAAAAGATAGATGTGAAGATGAAATTTTTTAGATTTAATTGGTTAAATATGTGTGTTTTTTTATAGATTTAAAGGATAAAATGACTAGATTTTTTAAAAATAAAATTAATAAAAGCTTAGAAAGATTAAAAAAGATATTTTATTAAACTAAAATGTAAAATTACTTTTTTTACCCTTATAATAATAATTATTATTATTATTTGTTATTATTATTATTATTCATTGCTATTAAATATTTAGATATTATTGATTATTATGAAAAAAATTTAGTCACATTTTTTTTGTTGACATTAATAATAGTCGTAAAGGATATGTTTTTTCATTTCTAAAAATTATTACTATTCTTAAATGTAATTAATGGTAAAAGTTGTGAAGAAAGAAAACTAACAAAAGCAATGGCATCCGATAAAAAAAATACTGTTGCAAGTAATAGTTACACCAAGATAATTTTGTCAAATAACTAAATTCACTTACAAATCTGTTTATAACATAAAATCTTGAAGAACAGATCTCATATTTTCGTATTCTCCTTTACCTTCAATTCACTGTAAAGGAAAAAAAAAAAAAAAAAACCTGTTGTAAATTCACGCCTGTGTAAATAGTAAATCATTATCCAAACGAATACACGTTTTGTGTGACTATTTATAAAGAGTCTTTAAAATATATTTTAATATTTTTATAAAATTAAATCAAGCTAAACAAAATAACAATTAAAAGTGATTTAAGAAGTTAGTTAATTGCAAAATTATTTTGAACGAAAAAAGTTAACTTGTTTAAATATATGATTCTCGTTTATTTTTTTCATACATTTTCATATAAAAGATTATATGCCGAAAATAAATAACTGGATCTTTAAAATACTTTTGATTTTATGATTTATGTGTGGTGTCGTAATTTTGCAACCCATATAATGGGTAGAACTTTAAAAGTATTTTGATTTCATTTTCAGAATTTCCTTGTCACGATGTTCCAATTTCATAACTCATAAAATGGGTTGAACTACTTCCATTTTTTTTTCTTTCTTATGTTTTTAGTGTGCTTAATTTTCTAACTTATAATATGGACGAGGAATAAGAAATCCATGTAAACTTAAAAGACATTTAAATAATGAATACTTTTTTAGCACATAAATTATGTGTTTCTAGTCCTTTAAATTGATAGTTTTAAATATTCAAAATTTGATTTTAACATTTAGTGTAGAAAATTTAAATTGTTAAATAAATATCGTATATATTTTCTTACTTGAGGGATGGATTTTGATATGCTTATGATGGTTTAATAAAAAGATATTTGAGCCCAAATAAAAGGATCTTAGTAAAGTAGTTTATTTTATCTAAGTACTTAAAGAAAGTTACACAATAACTCTAACTAAATAAAGGGATCTAAAACTATCGAGAATCTTAACTAATCTTTATGCAAAATTACTAACTTAAGTCTCTTTCTCCGAAATTTAATTACTCAAATAAACGTTTTTACTCTTGATTATTGTTCATGAAAAAATAAATACAAAATATAAGTTTGATTAGATTCTTTTTCTTTTATTCCTATAAAAAAAAATTAAAAGTGTAATTTACTGAATTATGTTTTTACAATAACATGAGGCATAAATCCTTTCGTTATCTATATGCACAAACTAATCAGTAAAATCTTAATCCAATTCGAACCAACTTGTAAAATTAGAGTTCAAGTTTTGTAAGAAGTACAATCATAACAATGTTTACTATAAATGAAAAGAATTAATTACTCGTTTTCACTTCAGTTTGAACGTTTGAAGTTCGTTTCACTTTGAAAAATATTTTAATTGCGTCCTAATGTTTAGAAAAAAATGTCTCTTAGGTTCTTTAAAAAATATTACAAAATATTACTAATAATGTTAATAACATATCACGAGTTTATCTTTACTTTTTTTAATTCATTTTAAAATTTTAATATTCTTTTTTGTAAAACTTTTGTTATCACATATTACTTTTTATGTAGCCTGTGACATTGTGCCATATAACAGTACACGGCCACATATCAATGTTAATATCAAATGTTAGTGTTTTATTAAAAAAAAAAAATTCTTTTCCTACACAACTCAAACAAAGTGGAGAGATATTACAATTGTATGAAATTCTACCATTTCTTTCTTAATAAATTTAAGTTTTAAAGTGAGGATTATGAAGTATAAGGATGAGAGACGGATAATATTTTTGAAAATATTCAACACTTTTCCGATCGTCCTATTTTATTTTTTGTGTGAATGCGTCATGTGTGAAAAATATGTACAAACTCTTAAAAAAGAAAAATCACACTAACCAATAAATATAAAATTTATACAAGTATTTTACACTTTTTTTGGTCTCCCTGATAATTAATTTATGTGAAAAAAAAACTGTAACATTCCATATTTAAAATAGGCAAGAATAATAATTTTGTCGATCAATATGACTTGTAAAGAAAAAAAAAATTCTTTGTAAGTCAGATATTTTGATGACTTGTATATTTATTCTTCTTTCCTGCCATAATATATGAATTAGTGAGTATGAGAGTGAAAAGCTAAGACTAAGTCAAACAAGAAGTTGGGTTATTAATATTATACATCTTAGAAGTTTATTACAAAACAAAGAGAAAAAGAAAGTGGAGCCAACAATAGAGACATTCAGAAAAATAGGTAAGATATTAGTGAGACCTTCACTGTTTATGAAGAGAGTTTGTAAATTGGATTCAAGTAATTCTTGGCTTTCAGTCAGAAGAAATCAAGCTACAAAAAGTAGAAAATTAAAAGGGATTTAGGGAGTTAGTTAATTGTAAAAATTATTTTGGTTAAATAAAAGTTAACTGTTTATTTAAATATATGATTCTGGTTTATGTCTGTAGTACAAAAATATTTAAACTTTGTCTTATGTCAATTTTTTCCATTGACATTTTTAATATAAACTTTAAATATAACAATTTGATCGATTCTTATATAATAGATTATGACAGAATAATAGTTTTTTTTTTAAATATATTTTCATTATAGTGGACTTCTATCCAAAATTAAAACATAACCATAATTAGTAATTGATTTTGTGTTACCAGAATTACTATGTAATTTACATTAATATATTCTTCAATAATCTCTAGAAATTGAACATGTTGTCATAACTAGAAGAATCACAAAAAAATATTATTACTAGATGACAAAACAGTACTAGAGGTATATTTTCATCCACTTTAGAATATATAACGAATAAATTTTATTTATTTTTATTAAGAGGTATATTAACCATTGCAAGGTATCTTCACACTTTGAAATATTTTAAATCTGGTTCTTTTTTTTTTAACTCGTAAGAGTTTTATTAGAACCTTTTGTAAGGAAATATATTTGAGGATATGACAAACAAAATATAAAGTTTCATCTTATATCATTTTAAGCATGCTAGAACTTGTAGAATAACATTAACCATATTGAAACATTTTTTTCTTTCGTAGTACCATTAGATTAGCACTATACACTATATGAAGATGTTACTTAAGAAATAATATTATGAGTTTCACACAAAATCTCATTTATAAAGACATGTATTCTCATTTCTAAAGACATATATTTATCACTTCCCTTTTTAATTAATTTTGTACCTCAAAATTATATAATTTGAATTATCTCTAACCAAACTTCTCAACATTTCTAATAATAGTATATCATATATCACAAATTACGTTTGTAATGATCAAAGAAAAACTACTAAATATTTTATTACAAGATAAAGGTACTAACTCAAACAAATCATCACAAATACATCATTTACCAACCAAATCACATGTCTAGAAATAATAATTCATTGTAATAAAAAAACCACTTTATAACCTTGTTGAGCAGCAAGAAAGTTTCAAAATTCATAAAAATGAGATATTAATTTTAATAAAAAGAAGATAACTTCTAGAAGACAAGTTTAATTTTACTTGACCATCCCCTCAATTTTTAATATGATTTTTTTTTCAGCACACACATGATCATAAGCATGACGTCAATTAAAATAATTCATTTTAATTTCAATGTCATAAACAATATTTTAAAGTTAATAAATCTTATAAAAATATTATTATCAACACACACACACACACACAATCAATATAAATAAAAACAATTATATATAATTTTTTAGGCTTAGTTGAGACTGATTTAATTATAACTATAACACACATTATTTCATATAAAAAAAATATTTTGAGTCTTCTATTCTATATTGTCTTTAATGTTAGAAATGAATAAGTTTTTCTCTTTAATAATGTTAGAAAATGATTATACAAATAATACTAATAATAATAAAAATATGAATAATGTAATAACAATTATTAGAGCAATAATAATACTGACATGTATATGAATGAAAGAATATGAATCGGACCCAACAATTCTTACAACAATAAGATATAACAAGTAAATGAGAAAAATAGTAAAAATATCCTGGGTTGAGACTGCAGAGTGTTGATCTTAGAGAGAAAAGTCCTACTACACATGGTAAAACAAAATCATGTATGCTGCTCTCCCAAGATACAACTAACTGTTAGGTCATTCTAATGTAGTGAAGGATCTCTGAATTTTTTATGAACATCAATATCTTAAAAAATAATACAGAAAATAATACAAAACAATTGTAATAAATTTGATTAAATAAAATGTAAATTTGTAATAAAAAATATAGACATTAACCATAAATAATATTTACCCATAAAATTAAAAGTCTAAAAAAATATAAATAACTATAAGATTATATTTTAATTATATATTTTGTAAATTATATTAGATATTTCCAAGACTCTACGGCAATAACTTTTTCAAATAATTGATAGTGAAAACAAAAAGTTGCATAAAAGAAAAAAAAAAAATCTTTACAAGTTAGGGTTTTTTATGACTTGTATTTTTCTTCTTGTTTGCTACAGCATAGAATATTCCAGCACATAAGAAAAAAGAAAGCTTCATGGCTTGGCCTGATATTGGAGTGAGTGAGTGTGAAGTGAATGGCTAAGACCGAGTCAAACAATGAATTAGATATTTATAGTCAAGCTCTTTCAAATTTTATAAATAAAAAAAATAAAAAGAGAAAGAAACAAAAAGAGAGACCTTTAGAAATGTGGGCAGCGATAATACATTTAGTGTGACGGTTTATAAAGATTCTTTAAATATATTTCAATATTAATTTTATAAAATAATTCTTTGTTGTCAATTAATTAGAAGAAATCAAGCTAAATAAAGTAATAACATCAAAAGTGATTTAAGAAGTTAGTTAATTGCAAAATTATTTTGATTGAAAAAAGTTAACTTGTTTAAATATATGATTCTCGTTTATTTCTGTACATTTTTCATATATTAGATTACATGACGAAAATAAATAAGTGGATCTTTAAGATAGGTTTGATTTTATGATTTATGTGTGGTGCGTAATTTTATAACCCATATAATGGATAGGACTGTAAAAGTCTCTTGATTTCATTTTCGGAATTTCCTTGTCACGATGTCCTAATTGAAATAAACAGCATAATACCTACGAAAATGGAAATAATGAAAAGGAAGAAAAGGAGTGGAAGAAGAATATTGAAAACCAAATGACAAAAAGACAGAGACTTTTGAATGCCAACATTTTGTGTAGACTTACAATTCAAACAATCCTTTCATACTTTTTTAGCATCTAAATTACGTTTACGTTTCTTCTCCTCCTTTAAATTGATACTTTTAAAAAGATTATACAAAAGATAAAGATGTTACTCATTTTTTGAAAAGTCAAATTGATTTTAACATTTAGCCTTTGTTTTATTGTAGCAAAACATTAAAGTGGAAGCGAGTGTTGTGTTAGTATTTATTGATTTGAGTTGATTTATAAAACCAAATTTAGAGAAACAGAGAAGAGAGTGATCTTTTTTTGAAGCGAGAAGATTTAAGTACAAAATAAAGTAATTTCTTCGTGCAATTATCATTTTATTTTTATACCTTTTCAATTTTTTACTTTTACCCTTTTTTACTTTTTTTATTATACTTAGACTTGATCTCAAATGTATAATTTTGAATTTAAATTATTTTTATTAATGTATAATTTGTTTTTTAACAAAATTATTCCTATTTAATTTATATTAATTTTAAACTAAAACATATATAAGTTTAAAATAATTTCATAATGTCAAATTATTACTTAAATTTTTTGAAACTAATCTCAAAAATTTAATTCCATCTTAATTTCTAAAAATAATATTTTTATCAATATTTTTTTAATTTAAATAATAACTTATATTTCATTATAATATAATATACACTATTTATAATTTAATTTAAATTACTATATATATATATATATATATATATATATATATATATATATATATATATATATATATATATATATATATATATAAGTGTAAACTGGTTATTTTATTTTTTTACCCATTAAACTATTTTTTCTAATTTATCGCAGCTATCACATATTTCACTAATTATCATTAACTTTCCTTTCTTTTCCCTTCGAATCTTACCCTTCAAATCTTATTATCTTTTTCTTAGTCTAAACAAAACAAATTGTTAAATAGATAGCGTATATATTTTCCTACTTGTGGAATGGATTTTGATATGCTGATAATGGTTTAATAAAAAGACGTTTGAGCCCAAATTAAGGGATCGTAGTAAAGTTTATTTTATGTAAATACTTAAAGAAAGTTACACCAGAAACAACTCTAACCAAATAAAGGGATCTAAAACTATCGAGAATCTTGACTAATCTTTAGACAAAAAATACTAACTTAGCTCTCATTCTTTCAGATTTAATTACTCAAATATTATTTTTTTTACTCTTTGTTCATGAAAACTTTAATACAAAATATAAGTTTGATTGGATTTTTTTTCTTCTTTTACTCCAGTAAACATTTTTCAAGTGTAATTTAGTGAATAATGTTTTTACAATTACATGAGGCATAAATCCTTTCGTTATTTTTATCTACAAATTAATCATTAAAATCTTCATCCAGTTGGAACCAACCTTCACTATTAGTGAGACCTTCACTATTTATGAAGAGAGTTTTTAAAATGGATTTGAATACTAATTTTAAAAAGTAATTCTTGGCTTTCAGTGAGAAGAAATCAAGCTAAAAAAAAGTAGAAAGTTAGTAGTGATTTATGGAGTTGGTTAATTGTAAAATTATTTTGGTTAAATAAAAGTTAACTGTTTATTTAAATATATGATTCTGGTTTATTTCTTTAGTACATCCTCAAAAGAATGAAAAATATTTAAACGTTTTGGCTGGCATCGATGAAGAGGAGGAATGCTGATCTTTTTTTTGTAAGGTCTCATAAAAGAGAAGATAAAATATGAAAGCGATTTTGACAGGTGAAATTGATTTTATAAAATTAGCATAGAAATTAAAATTGATAGACAAATAGCGCAATTATTGAAAGGCGATGCAGTTCTCTCTATAAATAGGGCATTTAGTATGTATGCATAACCCATAACCACTTCTTTGTAATGAAAAAGCACTTGTTTCTTTACAATAGCTTCTTAAAAATGACTTCCGCCTTTTTTATGGTTGTATTTGTTTATTCGCTTTTTATGTCAACTTTTGGTGTGTGCAGAGAGACGGTGTGCATTGGAAGTGAGAGAGAGATACTGTTGAAGTTGAAGCATGATCTCACAGATCCTTCAAATAGGCTTTCTTCTTGGAATGCCTCTGTCAACCCCAATTGCTGCCATTGGGATGGAGTTGTCTGCAACAACATTACATCTCATGTTGCAGAGCTTCACCTCAGAACCATATTTCCTGATTTTGATGACAGCCTTCCTTATTCATTGAGTGAAGAAGCATACGAAGAAGCATTGGAAGAGTATAATAGAGTGGCATTGGGTGGAGAGATAAATCCTTGTTTGGTTGATTTGAAGCATTTGACTTACTTGGATCTCAGCGGCAATGATTTTCAAAGTACCCCAATTCCTTCCTTCATTGCAACAATGACTTCTTTAACTCACCTCAATCTTTCTGATGCTGGATTCATGGGGAATATTCCTTCTCAGATCGGAAATCTCTCCAATTTGCTCTATCTTGACCTCTCTTATGTTGCCAACGGAACAATTCCTCCCCAGATAGGGAGTCTCTCCAATTTGCTCCACCTCCACCTCATTGGATGTTATCCACGATCTCTGTTTCTTGAAAATATTAATTGGCTATCAAGTCTTTCCAAAATTCGTTATCTTACATTAAGCAACATTTTGTCACCTAGAGGAGGTATGTTAATTCCTTCTTCTCTTGGCTCTATGAACTCCTTAGTTCACTTGGACCTCTCTTATTCTGAATTCATCGGCAACATTCCTCCTCAGATTGGAAATCTTTCCAATTTGGCGTATCTAGACCTAAGTTGTGCTATCACTGGAACACTTCCCTCTCAAATTGGAAATCTATCCAATTTGCTCTATCTTGACCTTGGAAGAGATCAAACTTCGATTCCTAAATATGTTGATTGGTTGTCAAATCTTTCCAAGCTTCGGTATCTTGACTTGAGCAGCACTTGGTCACTTGAAGGAGGTATGCCAATTCCTTCTTCTCTTGGCTCAATGACCTCCTTAATTCACTTGGACCTCTCTTATTCAAGATTTATGGGAAACATTCCTCCCCAGATTGGTAATCTTTCCAATTTGGCATATCTAGACCTATCTTTTTCTGCCAATGGAACTATTCCCTCTCAAATTGGAAATCTCTCCAACTTGCTCTACCTTGATCTTCAAAGTGGTTATTCTATTGACAAATCTTTGTTTATTGGAAATTTTGACCCGTTGTCAAGTCTTACAAAGCTTGAATATCTTGATTTAGGAGGTGCAAACCTATCCCAATCATTTCACATGCTTCACACCCTCCAAGCTCTTTCTTCTTTGATGCACCTACGTTTGTCAAGATGTACACTTCCTCACTACAATCAACCATCATTTCTTAACTCCTCATCTCTCCTCACTCTTGATCTTTCTGAGATTTCTTATCATTCTAAAATTTCATTTGTTCCAAAGTGGGTGTTTGGACTAAAGAAACTTGTTGCTCTCTTTTTATATGTTAACAACTTTGAAGGTCGAATTCCTGATGGTCTTCGAAACCTCACACTTCTTGAAAATCTTAATTTGCATAAAAATTCATTTTCATCTTCTATACCTCATTGGTTTTATAGTAGTTTTCCTCATCTCAAGTTTTTGGACCTATCAGACAACAACTTACAAGGAAATATTTATGATGCCTTAGGAAATGTGACTTCTCTAGTTACACTTGATCTGTCATACAATCAACTTGAAGGTCCAATTCCAAAATCTTTTTGTTATCTATGCAACTTGAAGGCAGTATATTTCTCATATCTCAAACTCAACCAACATATTAATGAAACTTTAGATATTGTTACTCCTTGTATCTCCCATGGACTCAGAACACTTGTAGTTCAAAGCTCTCAACTTTCTGGCAATCTTCCACTATCACTTGGAAAACTTTCATCATTAAGAACTCTTTCTCTATCCAACAATCAACTTAGTGGAAATCCGTTTGAAAGTCTTAGATCACTCTCTAAATTGTCAAATCTTGATATTGGTTATAATCGTTTTGAAGGAGTTGTCACAGAGGATCATCTCACGAATCTTACAAGTTTAAGTGACCTTGATGCACCAGGAAACAATTTGACTTTAAAAGTGGGTACCAACTGGCATCCTACTTTTCAACTTACTTATTTGGATATGAGTTCTTGGCAATTAGGTCCCAACTTTCCTTCGTGGATTCAATCACAAGACAAACTTTATTATTTAGCGATGCCTAACACGGGAATTTTGGATTCTATTCCCTATTGGTTTTGGAAAACATTTTCTCAAGCTTCTTTTCTAAATCTCTCTCATAATCATATCCATGGTGAGCTTCAGACTACTTTAAAGAATCCAATATCTACAATCGCTGTTGATCTAAGTGCAAATAAGTTAAGTGGCAAATTTCCTTCACTTTCAAATGGTGTGGGTTTTGTGGACCTTTCAAGCAATTCATTCTCCAAATCCATGGATGATTTTTTATGTAAAGGTCAAGAGAAGCCAATGAAATTAGAATTTCTCAATCTTGCATCGAATAACTTATCAGGGGAAATACCAGATTGTTGGGACATCTGGCCATATCTATTGGATGTAAATTTACAAAATAATAATTTTGTTGGAAACATTCCCCAATCCATGAGTTCCTTGATAGAGCTAGAATCATTAAGCATCCGTAAAAACTTGCTCTCGGGAACATTTCCTACAATTTTGAAAAAGACCAATAAATTGATTTTGTTGGATCTTGGAGAAAATAATTTTTCAGGATCAATTCCAACTTGGGTTGGAGAAAGATTTTTAGATATGAAGGTTCTTATCCTTCGATCAAATAGATTTTCGGGTCATATTCCTAATGAAATATGTGATATGAGTCTTCTTCAAGTGTTAGACCTTGCACAAAATAATTTGACCGGAAAAATACCTACTTGTTTTAACCGTTTGAACACCATGACCCAGATGAACAAAAGTACAACTGCTCTTATCTATTGTTTTGCTGTAAACTATACATTTGAATATTCAGGTCATACTGTAATCGGTGTTCTTCTTTGGTTGAAGGGAAGAGGAGATGAATACAAAAACTTTCTCGGGTTGGTAACAAGCATTGATTTGTCAAATAACAAAATAGTAGGAGAAATACCGAGAGAAATCACAGATTTAAATGGTTTGATGTTTTTGAACTTGTCCCACAACCAACTTAGTGGTCACATTCCACAAAACATTGGTAATATGGAAGCATTGTTGTCGATTGATTTTTCAAGGAATGAACTTTCTGGTGAAATCCCTCCAACTATTTCAAATTTGAGCTTTCTAAGCATGCTAGACTTGTCTTATAATCATTTGAATGGAAAAATTCCAACAGGAACTCAATTGCAAACCTTTGATGCCTCAAACTTTATTGGCAACAATCTGTGTGACCCACCACTACCCATCAGTTGCAGCTCCAATGACAAAAGCTATGATCAGAATGGCAAAGGGAGTGATAGGCATGGAGTGAACTTATTTTATGTGGGCATGACATTTGGATTTGTGGTGGGATTTTGGATAGTAGTTGGTCCTTTGATCATTTGTAGATCATGGCGTTATGCCTATTTTCATTTCCTTGATCATGTGTGGTTCAAACTTCAATATTTTTTCTAATGTGAGTACAATATATCTAATGTGGTGAAAAATAAAGTTATTATAAAACATGGAAGTTAATTTGAACTACTCTGTATTGCATAGTTGATCAAATTTCCAGGTAATTTATGTTTTGTTTGATTTATTTTCAAATATGAGAGTGTTATTTATTTAAATTACTAGTGGATTTGAAAGCTAAAGAATCTACATGTCCAACTTATTATGGATAAATTCTAGCTAATTTAACAAATTGCAATCTATTGTTAGAAAATTTAGACAGTGTGAACTTAATTTGAACCATGTAAAACTCTTGTTGAAAAGAATTGAGGCAATATATTTAATGAGTTGCTTGGGTTTTAGATACTCAAAGGCATTCGTATTCAAATTTATAGATGGTTATAAGTTCTTTCTCAATAGCAAGATTTGAAGGCATTATAAAAGACTAATTTCTTTGTCAACAGCAAGATTCAAGTACTTTGTGAACATTTAGTTTTGGATGTAGCATTTTTAACTTTATCTCTTCATTTTTTTTTAAATTTAGTCCATTTTATTTTAACATTTTACATATAAACAGGAGAAAAATGAGACTCTGGTATAAAGGTCTAATGACACCCATTGGAACTCTATGTCGAATATGCAAAATTGTGTTCTCTGCATTTGATAGACTTTTGATCAAAGATATGTAAAAAATTCTCATACATTGGATTAATCGGAGGAGTACTGCTTTCATTAATTGGTATTGTTAGTTTCAGTTTTCATTGTTAAAAGGTAAATGTTGAATGCCATAAATAAAAGCTTATAAAAGAAAAGTGATTCATGAAAGAGGTAGAGAGTAAAGAAAAGTAGTAATGGAAAGGAAGAAAATGTAGGATAAAATAGGTTAGTTTGCTTGATTTGTGATGTCCTCTATAATTTATACACAAAGTTTGCCTTCCTATTTTTAAGGGGCAATATCATTCAAAAGCTTTTAACACCTATGAGCCTCTTGAAGGTAAGAAACTGGTGAAAGATATTATCTTATCTTTTATCAAATGAAATTTGAACTAATTCAACCATTTTTTGTATGCAACCATTCAGCTAATTTTTTTATACTGGCATATAGCTAAATTCTGCATTGATTACCTCTAATTCTGCTAAGACTTTCAATAGTCGAATGTTCCTCATTCAACTAATTATGTAAACTGCCATTTTGACTTTGTTCGCCTTCAGTTGATCTTGTATTCAGCAAAAAATTAGTCCGATCTCGTGCTAGCTGAACAATTATGCTGAATCCTAGTGACCCAATTTCACACTAGCTGATATCAATTCTGCTGCATCTTCAATGGCTCAGTTTCACACTAGCTAACATCAGTTATGCTGAATCCTCGATAGAGAACTTCTAGAAACACATACTTTGCTATCAATTGATTTCTGAATTAAAAGAATTCAATTTTTTATCAGTTGATCTTTATTCGGACAGCTTCCTTCAGAACTTAATTTTCTTAGCTGAGCAACTCATCTTCGTAAGCTAATATCAGCTTTCAGTTAATCATATGTAATAGGATTCTACATTGTTATTATTTGGACGCTATTTTCTTTTTTCTAGTTTCCCACGTCTCGTGATCCACGAAGTTAGAAATGTAGACAAAAATGGATTGAGAAAGTACTCAATATGTATAAAAAAAAAAAAAACATTGAAAACATTACACTGTAAACATTTCAGACGAAACATTGAAAACTATAATCTATTGTGCCCTGTATGAAAGACCATTTGCAGAAATACCCTCCTCTTCAATACCAAGTTGCCAAATTATTGTGATAGTCTGCGGACTCGATCTATGTATTGAGAAGGTATGGAGTTTAGGAATGAAAGGTGGGGACTAAAGTTGGTCAAATTTGAGGAACAAAGTGTTCTCCCACAAGACGACGCAAAATCTTTCCGGTGGCAGTCTTGGGCAAAGAATCAGTAATGAACACCTTTTTCGGAACTTTGAAGGATGCAAGATTCTTCTTGCTATATCTTAGCACATCTGCCTCGTCAACATTTGATCCTTCTCTTGGGATCACCGCACAATATATCTGTCAAAAGTTAACAATATATCATCAACACAAATTTTAGTGAAAAAAGTTTGATATGTAGTAATCCACGAGTTAATTAGTCAGTGATACACCAAACACTTTTCAGATTTAGACACTTTACATTTCGGGAAATTAAAGTTAGAAGGTAAGTTTCTGAAAAGTGGTATTGAAATGGTGGTTCCATTTGCCAAAAGGTGATCAAATAAAAATGGACTCTTCGATTAGAAGGGTTTTCTTGTACGCCACAAAATGTTCGTACATGATTAGATTATGACCTTTGAAGGCAGAAAGTGATAAAACTTAAATGGCTCAGAAATCCTCGGTTGTGTCTGTCTTTCAGGTACGTGTTACTCACTTATGGTGGTCCTCCATTACCAACCAATGCAAAAAATAGAATAACACCCGATATGGCAATATCATAAAATAATACAAAAAGAGTAGGCCAGTGTTTATTCTTGTGGGGCGTAACCTTTTTATGGCAAGTTTATTCTTTATGAGCGGTGTATAAAACACAGGGTATGACTAGTGGAAAGAGAAAGAATCACAACATTTTATCATATTACTAATATAACTCTAAATTTTGTGGTAACATATATCGCCCATAAAAAATGGTGATGGGCAAAATTTGTAGTTGTATTTTTGTGGTTTCTTTGAGAAAAAGCCCGTCAAATTTGTAGAGTGTGTAAAAGTTAAAAATGGATGAATGAGACAGAGACACACCTCTTCACCGTACTTGGCATCAGGCGCTCCGAAAGCAACTGCTTGTGCAATGTCCGGATGTGAAAGCAGAACAGCATCAACTTCAATTGGTGATATCTTTTCGCCTAAAATTTAAAAACCCTTCTCATCAGTTAACATGTATCACTGATTTCATTAAATTTTCTGAAAATGAAAACTCTGAAATGAACATTGTTTCTTTTTCTCTTTGTGACGCTAAATAAATGAAAATAAAATATACAAATTTTATAGTGTTCTCTACTTTTCACCTAATATATAAATTGAATGAACTAAACCTCGTGTCATGATATGGATAGTTTATACCTACTTCTTTCCTGATATAACTGCCAAATCAAAACCTAATTAACATCACTGTCACTCTCTTGACGTACAAACCATAACTCTAATAGTTGTTAATACCAAACAAAAAGCCCAACTTCAACCTTAGTGCATATAAAAACAGTTATGACATTTGTTTCATCTGAGAATACTATAATAATTCTCACACACAATTTAAATATTGACAAGTTGTTCACATAACGCGTAAAACTATTAAGAAGTCTCTTGAGTTTACACCAAACAAATTACTCAGCAAGAATCAATCTCACGTCATCAATGACACATCACCGACAAATATTTCTCGAAGACAATGAATCACCAAAATCAATGGTTAAGCTTAGTCTGTATTCAACCCAAACTTTTCCTTCAAAACAGTCAATGCACCGAATTTTGAAAAAGCATGGTTCCCTCAATTCAGAATATTCGCAATAGCTTCCAAAGAAAACTACAGAAAATAGCGTATTCACAAGCAAAATAATATTTTGATAATTTACCTCCACGGTTGATGAGTTCCTTGATGCGACCCACGAGGTGCAAATAACCATCAGAATCCAAGTAGCCAACATCACCGGTATGGAACCAACCAAACTCAAACGCCGCCGTATTGGCATCCACGTTATTTTTATACCCTTTCGTAACATTGGGGCCACGAATGCAAACTTCTCCGCTAACTTCAGCCTCTTGAACCCGACCCGTTTGGTCCAAAATAACCATTTCTTGGCCCACGGGCTTTCCAACCGACCCGGCCTTGTGTGGCCCATCTAGCGGCAAAGGGTTCGAAGCCATGAGATGCGACGCTTCCGTCATCGCATAAGCCTCCAACACCGGCGCACCGAAAGCCTCCTCGAGTTTACCCAAAATAACCGGTGCCAGCGACGCGCTGCAGCTTCGGATGAACCGGAGCCGCGGGTATACCGGTTCGGGGTTGTTCGCGTGGCGGTCCAATATAATCTGGTGTATGGTGGGGACCGCAGTGTACCAGGTGGCGTTGTACTTCACCATGTCTTTCCAGAACGACGATGCGGAGAACCTCCCCGCCGCCGGCAGCGCCACCGCCGCACCGGCCGCGAGGGAACTGAGCAACCCCGCAATCAAACCGTGCACGTGAAAAAGCGGAAGCACAATCACCGTCGAGTCAGACTCAGTGAGTCGGTACACCGATTTAATGTTCTGTACCGAAGAGAGCAAGTTGTGCTGAGTGAGCGGCACTCCCTTGGGTCGGCTTGTGGTACCGGAGGTGTGAAGGAAAAGCGCCACGTCATCAGGATCGTTAACCACTGACTCAACCGAATCGACCGAGTTAACCGAGTCGGATTGACTCAGCGAGAGACTCAGCTCGGCTTCATTATTCTCGGCTTGGGTTACCGAAGCAGTGGCGTGGGCTATGTTGAGTTTTGAAGCTGCGGCTTGAGCTGCGTTGTTTCCTTCTGAAGATGTTAGGAGAAGCTTGGACTCAGAATCCGTTAAATAAAACTCGAACTCTTCGGCTGTGTAAGCCGAGTTCAACGGCGCAGCTGTGGCGCGTACTCGAATAACAGCTAGAAACATGATAACAAACTGAAACGAACGTAAAAGAAAACGTTGGATTGTAATTAACGACGATCGAGATTGTTTCATTGTTTAAATATTACGAGAAGGAAAATTTAATCAATTGAAATTATTTGTAACGTAATGTAATATAATTGACAAAGGTGTAACAGTTTACAGATTAGGGAACGGACCTCGACGGTGTTGGGGAACGTGAGGGCGACGACATCGCCGGGTTTGATTCCGGCGGCGAGCAACCGTTGGGCGGCGGATTCCACCAGCTGGTGGAGGCGGGAGTGGGTGAGGTCAAATTTGGCAGCGACGGAGAGCGCTCGTCGGGAGGGGAACTTGGCGGCGACATGGCGGAGGAAGGCGGTGAGCGTGGATGCGGTTTCCATTGTGCTTTTTGCGTAGAAAGATTTTGGTTGTGTGGTGTTTGTGAATGGATTGTGAAATTGGGAATTGTGGAAACTATTTATAGGGATTGAGAAACACGGGTGGCGGTAGTATCTGGGAAGAAGAAAAGTAGAAAAGATGTTTGTGAGACTTTGGTCAAATCTCTCTGCCTCACCACAGCCACCTTCTACAGTTCATGTCATTAACTTTTATTTTCATTTTAATCTCAATAATAAAATCTAATCAAAATATTTAAATTGTTATGTTGTGCTTAGTCTTTTATTACTTTTGAGTTATTTTTAATACTATGCTATCATAATTTAAAAATACTTTTAAGGAAGATAGTAATTCTAATATATTTTCCTTTAAAGATGATTAATTAATTCTTGATACATGTACAGAACTTACACAATCGTATATTAAAGTAATTATTGTTAAAATAATAAAGTAATTAACAATACAATTATCTTTTTATGGCGAAACTTACATGCAGTTCATGCTCTCTTATCTATAAATTTTAGCTTTGATATTTTTGTGCATGATGTTTGGTACTTGTGTTAGTTAATGTTTCATTTCTATTCTTAAATTGTACTTTTTCCGTTCTTGTTATTGGCTATTGTAGGAGTGAGAATATGAAGTAATTTGTGAGTGGAATCATGAGTCACGAAAGAGTCTACGAACTACATAGTTTCTTGCGAGTTGTTCAATTGTTTTCCCAGTTGGACTTTTATCATGAAAACTAAATATAGTATCTATGCGCGGGGTATGAATATTAAAGTTGTAAAAATAACTTCTTTAAGATAAAATTGAATCCAATTATTTTTATATTATATACTATCTTCAACTTAAGGATGTATTTAGATGGGGAGAAGATTTGAGAGAAATTAATAGATGAATTTGAGAAGATAAAGAGGATATTATGGTGTTGTTTGGATTAAGATAAATATGATGTGATTTACTCATGTAGTGGGTATTATAGATTGAAAAAATGTTTTGATGAACAAAATTATATGTTACAATTTCACTCTTTATGATATAAATTTATATATATATATATATATATATATATATATATATATATATAGTAGATATTAAATTAAACTGCAATTAAAGTTGTTTTTATTATTATTATAATAATTATTATTAATATTAATATTATAATTACAACTACTAGTAAGATTTATTATAGTGTTATTATAAAGTTATGTTTCTATAATAAAATGAAATTTTGTATTTAAAAATAAAGGTTAAGAATATATAGAATTGATTCCATGTAACTTTGTATTTGAGAATAATTTTGTATAGAATCGATTCCAAGTAACTTGGTATACACTCTATTCCATGTATAACTTTGTATTTAAAAATTAAGAAATGTAACTTTGTATATAAAAATAAAAAGGGTTAAATATGTTTTTGGTCTCTTAACTTTTAGTGAAAATCAAAATTAGACTCTCTTCGAAACTTTTGGAAGTCTCTCATCTTTATAAATACGTGAATTTAATATTTTTAACCAAATTTTGTTAAGTTTATTTGACGTTTCAAACACATTTCTAATTAACATTGAAGTGAAAATGTGTTAAATGATGTAAATAACTCAAATGTTATCATGAAACATGTTTAAAATGTTAAATAAACTTAACAAAATTTGGTTAAAATGACTAAATTCATACATTTATAAAGTTATGGGATTAAACTGGGTAAAAATTTTGAAGATAGACTAATTCTAATTTTCATTGAAATTTAAGGAACCAAAAACATATTTAATCCAAATAAAGATTAGGAATGTAGCCAACAACCATCAATATGATTCCATGTTGGTGGTGAATCGACTCCATACACGTGCAACCTTACATTTGATCAACAACAATCTAAAGGGTAATTTTGTAATTCACATTGCTAGCGCAATAAATCTTTGCTTATCTCTAATGCGAAGATGCAAATATGACACCCACTAGCAAATCCACTCCTTCAAATACCTTCAAATTCACTAAAATAAACAATCTACCACTTGCAAATCCATTTGTTTACATAGTGCATAAGCAAAACAATGTGTTCCTTTTTGCACAAGGGAGTGTTCCTTTATGTTAATTTGTTGTATGCGTGGATTTGGTGGGATGAATTTGCAGATATGGATGATGTTCACTCACATGTGTTGATTTGCGAGAGAATGCGAGGAGGGAATTGCGAGATACTTGCCTAATCCCATCTCGCCAAAGTTTAGCTTTTTTACCATTATGTCCCTCTCACGTGCCATCCAAGATTACCACAAAGTCATACTCAATGGAGATGGCAACGGCCTTAGGCAGTAGCACCGCCTGGGATTGGGGGAGTATGAACCCATGTGTCACGCGGAAACTTATAAGGAGAAGGCTTTTAATGGTAGAGTTTGATGAGAATGGCAATAGAGAAGTGTTTAGTTGAGATGTAATTGGAATATGCATGGGCATAGTGTTGGGGAAAATCAATTCCAGTCCTTGAAATTATTTTGTGTTGCAAAATAATGCATGGTTCATTGTTGGGGGAGCGCACTCTTAAGGGAATAAGTTCTGTAACTGATTTGCAATCCTTGAACTATTTGTGTTTTTTTTTTTTTTTGCATTTGACTAATAATAATTATTTGACTAATAATAATAATAATAATAAATAATTATAATAATAATAATAACAATAATATTATGAATAATAGTAATAATAATATATTAATTTTTACTATAAGAGAAAAATAGTAATATTCTATTTTAATCTCTTAAAACTTTTTCAAATTACTCACAAACTTTTACAAACTTCACTTCCAAATCCAGTCTCTTTCACCTCCAAATCCCTTAAATGAAACAACAAACTTTATTTCTAAATCCATTCAAACCATCCACTCACTCTCTCTTAAATTCATCATCTCAAAGGAACACACCCTAAGTGAGATATCAAGTGGGCATTTCAACTTTTCGGTATTTTCTCTGCATGGGAGTTCAATACCTAATACTTTGCCATAGGAAGTACTTAATGAATACTCAATATTACTTTATACTCATATGTACATATCATGTAGACCGACATTGCTAGCTTCATGCCACCCCGTGACAACAACAGGTGATCGGTCTTGAGCAATAACAAATCCAATTGTTAATTATGAGATTATCTTGGTAAACAATATTAAAAGGTAATTGGATCGTTATTAGGTCATAATTAAGGTAAGAAGGTTTACCGTAAGGCCTATAAATATGGTGTGTAGGTAAGATATTTAATATTTTTGCATCTACTGCATTTAATGAGCTCTTACCTTACTAACACTAACTTGATGTCAGAGTACCTTTGATAGGTAACCGACAAGGACAGGACAACGCGTACGGAGCAGCAAGAAACCTAGTGAGAATATCCAAGCAAGGAAATGACACAATCAAACAAACATAAAAAATACCTTTTGTATACCTTGGGCCTATGTACAAGAACATCCTATATTATCTATCTATTCTTACTAACTCGAGTGTCGGCTCATTCTGTACCAGAGATTCAGACATAGAAAATCTTTCATCCACCTTAGAAGTTACCTGACAAATCTAGATAAGAACAACCTTAATATGTAATTTATAAATCAACTTACTTCATAAATTAATAATGTAATTTAAAAATAAAAATAACCATCAAATTTAACATTTATAGTTATATATAAAGAGACCCTTCTTTTTTGTGTTTACATTTACTTTTCAATTTTACCCTTTCAGTAAAATATTTTTTAAACTAAATTAATTATTTTATCAATTTTAATCTTAAGAATTTTGTTAATTTTTAGTATCATAAAAAATATTAAATAATTAAATATGTGTATAGAGGATGTGTTTTTACTGGTTTACAATAAAAGAAGAGAGATTATAATAGAATAATAATGTAAAAGTGTATCACGTTTTCTCTATATGTATGGTCTTTGAGATGTGTGATGAAAGAGACTGTCCAGTCATTATCTCATGGGATCTGTTTTTCTCATTTATTAAAAGGGGGCTTAAACCTCAATTAGAGTATGCAAATGCACCTTTTCATTCTAAGTTTTTTAGTTTACAGAAAATTACAAGTAAATTTCTTTTTTTTTCTTCTATTTTCTATGCTTTTATGTTTGAAATTACTGATTTTAGTAATCATAATATGTTCACACTCTCTTGCAAGGTCGTGAGACACAGCTTAACATTGGATCCATTCGGTGTAGATAACGTTAATAATTGGTCTTTCATTGGTTCAAGATGAAATTGTATAGATTAGTTTATCTCCTCCACCAATTTATTTTTTATTTTGCAAAATTTCTTTCATCACATTATTCGTCCAAATCAGACAATTGACATATAATTGATAATTATTGTGAAAAGGACTACAGTTATCAATAATATATATATATATATATATATATATATATATATTGTTTAAATATTTATTTTAAATAGATAACTTTTATTACAGTCACTCTAAATATGTTAATTTTTGTTTTTATTTATTATGAATACATCAATCGCCTTAAAAAAATCACGTTTTCATTTTTTTTTAGATAAAAATACATTATTTTTTAATTTAATTCAATAAAAGTGTCACTTTTT
>Ga0214543_1006009_pt1 | contig 21927 bp, 22 predicted proteins | sample CNSS2metaG_FD_160094 | JGI IMG/M metagenome (GOLD analysis project Ga0214543, IMG submission 160094) | Root nodule microbial communities from cowpea collected in UCLA plant growth center, Los Angeles, California, USA - CNSS2 | ecosystem: Host-associated > Plants > Roots > Nodule | place: USA... | reverse complement strand
TCTTATAAGTCTAATTGGAATATTCCCAACCAATGCTTAGAGGCTTTCACCAAACTTTTGTTAGATCTCACACCACCAAATATGAGCTTGCCAAAGAGTTATTATGACGTTAAGAGGTTAGTATCAAAGTTGGGATTGGAGGCTAAGAAGATTTGATTGTTGTGTGAGTGGTTGTATGCTCTTTTATGACAACGATAGTGGAAAAAAGATGCAGCATTGCTTGAATGTAAATTTTGTCACAAACCAAGATATCACCCACTTCTTGAGGGATCAAGGCACCAAAAACCAATTGTAGTTAAGTCAATGTTCTATTTGCCTATAATCCCAAGATTACAAAGAATGTTTGCTTCTATGCAAACCATGCCACATATGACTTGGCATCATGATAACCAAAGTCAAGGAATGCTACGCCACCCATCTGATGGTGAAGCCTGAAAGCACTTTGATCATAAACATCCTACCTTTGCGTCTGATCCACGCAATGTGCGACTGGGTCTCTGTTCAGATGGATTTAACCTTTACATTCAGGCTTCATCTTTACCATATTCCTGTTGGCTTATGATTGTTACTCCACACAATCTTCCTCCTGAAATGTGCATGTCAAAACCTTATATGTTTTTGAGTTGTCTTATACTAGGGCCATCCAATCCAAAGGCCTCTATTGATGTTTACTTGGAGCCCTTAATTGATGATTTGAAGAAGTTGTGGGTTGGTATTTTGACCTATGATGTTTCAAGGAAACAAAATTTTATAATTAAAGCACGTTTGATGTGGACTATTAATGACTTCCCTGCTTATGGAATGTTATCTGGTTGGGGCACACATGGTAGATTAGCTTGTCTGCATTGCATGGAGCACAATAAGTCATTCACGTTAAATTATGGTCGCAAAAGTTGTTGGTTTGACTCACATCGTAGGTTTATACCTAATGACCATCACTTTAGGAGAAATATTAAAGCCTTTCAAAAATGCCAAGTTGAAACAGATGGGCCACATCCTAGGTTGACACCATTACAAGTTTGGAGAAGAGTGAAACATTTTCTAAAAGTCACTGAAAATGGTGTAACAAGGATAGATGGATATGGAGAGTGGCATAATTGGACAAAAAGAAGCATTTTTTAGGATCTTCCATATTGGAAAGATAATTTGTTAAGGCATAATCTTGATGTAATGCACATAGAAAAAAAAATTGAGAACATATTCAATATTGTTATGAATGTGACGGGAAAGACAAAGGACAATGAGAAGGCAATAAAGGATTTAGGATTGTATTGCAAGCGAAACGACTTGGAGTTGAAGGTTCAAGATAATGGGAAAATATTAAAGCCTAAAGCAAATTACACCTTAACCCCAAATGAAGCTAAATCAGTTTGTCGGTGGATAAAGGAACTTAAGATGCCAGATGGTTATAGTTCCAACTTGGCTAGATGTGCTGATGTTGAAAAGGGAAGAATTCATGGAATGAAAAGTCATGATTGCCATGTATTCATGGAGTCATTACTTCCTATTGCATTTAGTGCTTTGCCCATTCATGTTTTAAATTCTCTTACTGAAATTTGTCATTTTTTCAAAGATTTGTGCTCTACAACATTAAAAGAGGATTCCCTAAGAAGAATGGAGGAAAATATTCCAATTATTGTCTGCAAATTAGAGAGAACATTCCCTCCTGGATTGTTTGATTCCATGGAACATCTCCTTGTTCATCTCCTCTATGAAGCATTGTTGGGTGGACCAGTGCAATACAGATGGATGTATCCATTTGAAAGGTACTAAAGGACCTCCCTATTCATATTTATAATTAATTTTGTCACCAATTTTTTTTATCATGATGTATTTTTTTATTTGTATAGATTCATGGGTGATTCAAAACGATCAATACAAAATAAAGCCAGAGTTGAAGATTCTATTTCTGCATCTCATTTACACCGTGAGACAACATACTTTTGTTCTCATTACTTCAACAACTTCATGTTGTCACCATGCAATTGGAGGAATGAAGTTGAATGTCAAAGAGATGTGTCAACGTTGTCTATTTTTCAACAACAAGGTCGACATGCAGGGAGAGAATCGATTCATTGGTTAATTGATGTCGAGTTCAAATCTGCTTATGTTCATGTGTTAATCAATTGCATTGAAGTCAAACCATATCTTGAGTAAGTTATATCCTCCTTTGTGAACAACTCTGTGGTCAATTATATATAAGCCTATAAAAATTTACCATTGGAATTTATTTTATCCAGCTCATTCCTTATGTGCTTGCAAATACTTGAGACCAATCCTCTGCTCGTATTCATTCAGAATTTCCTGAATGGTTCCAATATCAAGTATGTATTGTACCATTAATTATACAACAAATGGATTTTCATGTATCATAATTCCACATCTATCTTTCTATATTTGTAGGTTTATAACAAGCCATTAAGTGTTAGGAACCAAGACCTAAGGGATTTGTCAAATTGGCCCATGAAATGTGTCAAAGAATGGCACACGTACTTCGTGAATGGGTACAAGTTCCATACTAACTCATGGAGCAAAGGGAAAAAGACTATAAATAGTGGTGTTTATGTCAAGGGCCTTACTGAAGGAGGTGACGATGATTTTTATGGGATCATTCATAGAATATATGAACTAGAGTACAATACTTCTAATAAACCGAAGAAAGTTGTACTTTTTTTTATGAATGGTTTGATCCCTCAAGAAAAGGTACAAGAGTGGATCCTAAATATAACATCGTGGACATTCACATGACTTCAAGGTACCAACCATTTGATCCATTTATTTTGGCCTACAATGTTAGACAAGTATATTATGTACAATATCCACCATCTCGAAAAGACAATCGTGGTTGGTGTTACAATTAAAACAAAGCCGAGAGGTCGCATTGAATCAAATGAGGTGGAAGACGATGTCCCTTACCAAGTTGATGAAATGTCACATGCAAACAAAGTAATTGAAGTAGAACGTGTATCTGGATTTCATCACATAGAAGGTCATGATGAAGAGTTGGAACAAGAGGAGGAAGAGGAAGAAGAAGAAGAAGAAGAAGAAGAAGAAGAAGAAGAAGAAGAAGAAGAAGAAGAAGAAGAAGAAGAAGAAGAAAAAAAGAAAAAGAAGAAGAAGAGGGAGAAGAGGAGGAGTAAGAAGATCTAGATGAAGAAGAAGAAGAAGTGAAGGAGGAGGAAGAGGACGATGAGGATGAAAGTGATGCTAATGACTAATTTTTTCTTTTTTGTTTTTGTACTTGAACTTTTTAATATGTCTATTCTTTTTTCATTTCATTAGAACCTTTTCTTGTTGTATTTCAACATTTTTAATATGTCTAATGAATACTTATTAAGTTGTTGATATATTTGTTTGTTATCATACACTATCATAATTTGTTTGACACTTAGATTGTAAACTACATATGCCATGTCATCGAGAGATCCACCTCGACCACCCCCAGTTGACAAGGGGAAAAGTATTGCAAAACAACGAAAGAGACGTAATAATTATGTGCTTCGGATTCCACTCAGACCCATCACCCCTACCCTTGGCTTACATATGCCATCCTTATCTTCCCCATCCCCACCCACAGGGCTACATAACCCTACTTCTATCCCGACAATTAATATGTCGTCCTCATCTTCTCAACCTCCAGCCACAAGGCTACATAACCCTACTTCTATCCCGACGATTCATATGTCGTCCTCATCGTCTCAACCTCCACCCATAGGGTTGCATACCCCTGCTGCTGCTCCTAGGCCCTTTTTTGTACCACCATCACATATACCATCCTCATCTTCCTTAGCTCCACACACAGGGTTACATACCCCTTCTGCTGACATTGGAGCATCCCCTTCACCTCATATTGTACCATCCCCGGTTGCAGGTGATATGGTTGCCCCACAGCCTATGGTTGATCCTAATTTAGATGCAGAACGTGACCCTCCTTTACAGGACCGCCCGATGATTGAACCTGTCGGTCGATGGTAATATTTCAATTCAGTTATTCTCATTGTTTATATTATGTAAGTTCTTTTATCTTCTAACAATTTTCCATGAATTTTAGGTTTGTTCCATCTAGAGTTGCTTCACAGGCTATCACAAAGACAATCAAGCAACAATTTCTTAATCCTTGGCCAGCATGGGGAGTAATACCTGAAAAAGACAAGGATATTTTCTAGCAATGCTTCAAGGTAATGTGTTCTAACTTATTATATTGGTAAATTAAGTTGTTAATTACTACTCCATGTGTAATATACTTATAATGTATTATATGTTTAAATTGTGTTGTTATAAAGGAGAGTTTAGTGGGCACCAGAGCATGAAATTGAAATTAAGAGAAATTTCAACAACAGAGCTTCTTACCGTCTATTTGAGCTGTTTAGAGACGCTAGAATTGTTAGAGAAAGACCATAATGGATTCCTAATGATGTGTGGACAAGGCTGCTAGAACATTTGAATTCTCCAAGTTATCAGAGCAAATGTATTGCAACAAAAAAGAATAGGGCTTCTGAAACGAGTGGCGCCTTACACACAGGTGGATCCATTACCACTCACGAGCATGCCCTTCGTATGGTATACACATTACCTGTTTGTATTTGTCACATTTGAACTACATTTTTAGAGTTTGAAATCAGATCAAATATAACATTATAACATTTTGTTGCAGGCACGTGAGTTGGGACGACATGTGTTTCTTGATGAAGTCTTTCAGCAGACACATATACGGAAGGGTACTGGTGAGTATTTGGATGAGAGGTCTCTATTACTGTTCAATATTATTTACTCTTAAACTTATATATGTATCCCACCACATAATAATAATTATTCATTTTTTACTTACAGGAGGAATTTCAGACTAGGCTTTCTCAAGTTAGATGTGAGGTTTTCTCATGTGCTGATGGAACACAAGAGCAGTCCTCTGCTGATCCTACACAAGATGAGAATATCAGGACTAGGTGTTGGATTGAGACAGTAGGAGGAAAAAGGAAAGGAAGACTTTATGGGGCTGGTCAACTTGTTTCAAAATAAATGGGTTCAAATGAAAGCAACCAACTACCAACTTCTTCCTCTTCTAATACTGAGGACCTCAATAATATTAGGTAACAACTTTCACGCAGCTTGGAGGAAAATGAGCAATTGAGGTTCGAGTTTCGATCCTTTCAAAGGCATATTTTGATTCCTTTGATTTTTGTAGTTATTAGCATTGTTTTCAAAGGTCTTTTAGCATTTAAAACAGGAGTACCTAGTTACATTACAATTTCCTATTCTAAAGTTGTGCAGTTTTCACAATTAGTGTAGTTTTAGCACATTTTCTAGGTACTTAATGGTGACTTTTTGAGTTTTAGTAGAGATGTAGCTTTTGAGTTGATTCTTAGCTTTATTTATTTATTTATTTCAAATGTGTTTAAACAGCTGCTGCATTGCATTTTTAGATATTGGTTTAGTAGATATTTTGCCTTTAGCTTAGTTTAGTGTACTTTTGTTAGGTTTGTAGGATGAATTTTGCAATTGTTGCTATTTGTAGGAGTTAGATAGGTTTCTAGTGCTCTTGCATCATTTAGAACTTGGTTATATAGTGAATTCTCTGTATAGATTGCTCAAACATTCATTTTGACTCATTATAGTGTACTAATATGACTACTTCACGTTTCTAGTGAAATCGTAAAACTAAGAACCCATAATTGCACTTATAACTACATATAATGTTAATAATATGCTACAAGGATAAAAAATGAACACAAATCTACTTATAAAGTTAAATTATCAGCTTTAATTGTCCATAATAAGGTTCAACTTTGACAGGTAGTTTATATTCTGGTTTTAGCAATCTAAACTTTGGTGCACATGCTAGATTTTGGTTCCTTTATAGTTTTCAGTAGTTAACCTCAAGTTTAGTTTTATTTTACCTTTCTAAAGTTGTAGTAATAAGTTAAAAAAATTTTGATATTCTTTTCTTAGAGTAGCATAAAATCTAGTCCTATTTTACTCTATTTATATTCTGGTTACTCTTTTTAGTTTATATTCTGGTTTTAGCAAGCTAAACTTTGGTGCACATGCTAGATTTTGGTTCGTTTACAGTTTGCAGTAGTTAACCTCAAGTTTAGTTTTATTTTACTTTTTTAAAGTTATAGTAATTGGTTTAAACATATTTTGATTTTCTAGTCTCAAAGTAGCATAAAATCTAGTCCTATTTTACTCTTTTTAGTGCATTTTCTTGGTTTTCATAGGCATATTTTGATTCCTTTGATGTTTGTAGGTGTTAGCACTGTTTTCAAAGGTTTTTTAGCATTTAAAAGAGGAGTACCTAGTTGCATTACAATTTCCTATTCTAAAGTAGTGCAGTCTTCACAATTAGAGTAGTTTTAGCACATTTTCTAGGTACATAATGGTGACTTTTTGAGTTTTAGTAGAGATGTAGCTTTTGAGTTGATTCTTAGCTTTATTTATTTATTTCAAATGTGTTTAAACAACTGCTGCATTGCATTTTTAGATATTGGTTTAGTAGATTTTTTGACTTTAGCTTAGTTTAATGTGCTTTTGTTAGGTTTGTAGGATGAATTTTGCAATTGTTGCTATTTGTAGGAGTTAGACAAGTTTCTAGTGCTCTTGCATCATTTGGAACTTGCTTATATAGTGAATTCTCTGTATAGATTGCTCAAACATTCATTTTGACTCATTATAGTGTACTCATATGACTACTTCACGTTTCTAGTGAAATGGTAAAACTAAGAACCCATAATTGCACTTATAACTACATATAATGTTAATAATATGCTACAAGGATAAAAAATGAACACAAATGTACTTTTAAAGTTAAATTCTACAGCTTTAATTGTCCATATTAAGGTTCAACTTTGACAGGTAGTTTATATTGTGGTTTTAACAAGCTAAACTTTGGTGCACATGCTAGATTTTGGTTCCTTTATAGTTTTCAGTAGTTAACCTCAAGGTTAGTTTTATTTTACTTTTTTAAAGTTGTAGTAATAAGTTTAAACAAATTTTGATTTTCTATTCTCAAAGTAGCATAGAATCTAGTCCTATTTTACTCTTTTTAGTACGTTTTCTTGGTTTGAAAGGCATATTTTGATTCCTTTGATGTTTGTAGTTATTAGCATTGTTTTCAAAGGTCTTTTAGCATTTAAAACAGGAGTACCTAGTTACATTACAATTTCCTATTCTAAAGTTGTGCAGTCTTCACAATTAGTGTAGTTTTAGCACATTTTCTAGGTACTTAATGGTGACTTTTTGAGTTTTAGTAGAGATGTAGCTTTTGAGTTGATTCTTAGCTTTATTTATTTATTTCAAATGTGTTTAAACAGCTGTTGCATTGCATTTTTAGATATTGGTTTAGTAGATATTTTGCCTTTAGCTTAGTTTAGTGTGCTTTTGTTAGGTTTGTAGGATTAATTTTGCAATTGTTGCTATTTGTAGGAGTTAGATAGGTTTCTAGTGCTCTTTCATCATTTAGAACTTGCTTATATAGTGAATTCTCTGTATAGATTGCTCAAACATTCATTTTGACTCATTATAGTGTACTAATATGACTACTTCACGTTTCTAGTGAAATCGTAAAACTAAGAACCCATAATTGCACTTATAACTACATATAATGTTAATAATATGCTACAAGGATAAAAAATGACAGTACTAAAAAACCTCATATTTCCTGCCAATTTTGTTGTGAATTTTTTTTTTGTAGGAAATACTCATAAATTTTGTTATGAAAAAAACATTTGCAGAAAATTGCTACAAATTTTTTTGCAAAATATTTTGTATAAAACACTTTTCGCAACAAATTTTGTAAGAAATACTTGCGAATTTTATAATTTTGTAGGAAATAATTACCCACGAAGGAATTACCTGCCAATTAAAATTCTTAGAAAATATAGCAGGAAAAAGCCTTTTCTTGCAATTTCTTTTAACAAATTTGCAAGAAAATTCCCATGTAATATGAGAATTTGTAGTATTGTGAACACAAATCAACTTTTAAAGTTAAATTATCAGCTTTAATTGTCCATAATAAGGTTCAACTTTGACAGGTAGTTTATATTCTTGTTTTAGCAATCTAAACTTTGGTGCACATGCTAGATTTTGGTTCCTTTATAGTTTTTAGTAGTTAACCTCAAGTTTAGTTTTATTTTACCTTTTTAAAGTTGTAGTAATAAGTTAAAAAAAATTTGATATTCTATTCTTAGAGTAGCATAGAATCTAGTCCTATTTTACTCTATTTATATTCTGGTTACTCTTTTTAGTTTATATTCTGGTTTTAGCAAGCTAAACTTTGGTGCACATGCTAGATTTTGGTTCGTTTACAGTTTGCAGTAGTTAACCTGAAGTTTAGTTTTATTTTACTTTTAAAGTTGTAGTAATAAGTTTAAACAAATTTTGATATTCTATTCTCAGAGTAGCATAGAATCTAGTCCTATTTTACTTTTTTTAGTACATTTTCTTGGTTTTCAAAGGCATATTTTGATTCCTTTGATGTTTGTAGTTATTAGCATTGTTTTCAAAGGTCTTTTAGCATTTAAAACAGGAGTACCTAGTTGCATTACAGTTTCTTATTCTAAAGTAATGCAGTCTTCACAATTAAAGTAATTTTAGCACATTTTCTAGGTCCTTAATGGTGACTTTTTGAGTTTTAGTAGAGATGTAGCTTTTGAGTTGATTCTTAGCTTTATTTAGTTATTTCAAATGTGTTTAAACAATTGTTGCTTTGCATTTTCAGATATTGGTTTAGTAGAGTTTTTGCCTTTAGCTTAGTTTAGTATGCTTTTGTTCTATTTCGTAGTTGGAGTTATAGGCCTGTCACTTGACTAGTTTGTTATGAATCTTCTCATCGTATATTTTATGGCTAGTTCACAAATAAACATCAAATTGCATGTGTTCGTTACTGTTGGTAGCTACCATCACAAAAATTTATGCCAAAAGGATGAAAAGTAGATATAAAAAAAGTTATTTGTCAAAGAAATGCTATGAAAATTTGTCAAGTACCCCTTCATTGTTGTTGGAAACTATCAAGAGAAGATATAGTGCCAAATGCAGTAAAAAATTTGCAAAAGAAAAAGAGAACTGGAAAAGGAAAAGTTTTTATGAGTTGGAATGCTATTCTTAGAGAAGAACTTCCTAGTTGGCAAAGTCATTTCCTTGTCTCTTGGTGTCAGGTCACAAGAACAAAGAGACTAGAACTATAAGTTGTATACTCAACGTCTATTCAAATTCTAATTGGTTAAAGAAGGCTAGAAACTATGCTAATTACTACAAATAATAAGAACTGCAAAAGTTCACCTATAAGAACCTATACATGCATCCTAAAGTGGGTGAAACACAAAAGTGAACCAATCCTAAGATAAAAATCAAATGTAAGTTATTTTGGTGATAAATAATGTTTTAAGTAGACTTTTTCCTTGGTGTAGTTTTCTAATCCAATTTTTCTATTTTTAGTGCTCTACTTTTAGTACTACAGCCATATTTTGATTTATTAGCAATTTTTAATAGTTGGTTTAGTTTCAGGAAATCCTTTACCATTTAAAATTTGTTTAGATACTTGCATTATAGATTTTATTTTCTGTTTATTGTAGTTTTGGGTTTAAGTTTAGTCTATAATGCATCTTTAGGTTTGCATAGTTAAATTCTGCAGCTTTAGTTTTAATAACTAGTTAGCTATAGTTCTAGATGAGTTAAGTGAATTTGAGTTGTTTTAATAAGTTTAGAGCTACTTAGGGTAGAAAATTAGTTATTAGGCTATTTTGTTTCACTGCAGTTTCTGGTTTGAGTCTAGTCTAGAATGCATCTTTAGTTAGCACAGATAAATTTTGCAGCTTTAGTTTTAATAACTAGTTAGCTATAGTTGTAGACGGGTTCAAAAAATTTGAGTTGTTTAAATAAGTTTAGAGCTAGTTAGAAGTACAAAATTAGTTTTTAGGCTGTTTTGTTTTACTGCAGTAAGTTTAGCCTAGTGGAGGTGCATAATATAGTTATAAAAGGTCGCAGTCTACACATATCACAACAAAAAATCAAACAATAATCAAATATAATATGAAAATATATTCCTTACAAATTTGTTCCAAACTTGTTGAACATCATCATTTTCAATTTCCCCGACATTGTTCACACGAACATGCTTCCACAATTCTTGACGAGGAATGCTACTAACATTTGATCCCGATTCCTTTATCTATTTTTTGTGAAAAATAATCAAACTGGTTAGAAATCAACATTAGCATCTTGTATATTGTTTATTTACTTATATATTGACTTACCATTTCTTGTTCTAGGCGTGCATACCCCTTACGTGAGGCCCTATAAGGGTACTTACTGTGTGATGCTCTTTCCTTATTTTTTTTAGGCTTTTTTCTTATATTGAAAGATAGTAAACAAATCATATGTACATGAAATAAAGGATAAATTTATTGTATTTGGATATTGTAGATTACCTAGAAATATGTATCCATATGCTTGGCAACAAACTTTCTCCAAACATCCTCACTAATAATTGATGCATAATTCTCAGGAGGTACAATAGGAGGATTATCTAAACACTTTCCATTCTCGTCCTTTAGATAATTATTGGCCAAGCTAGTTCTAAAACTCCTAAGTAATTTACCTGCCACCTTTAATACATAACTCCTGTGAGTTGTGTCAACATTAAAAGTTAGCTGTAAAAAATACAAAAGTTAGTAGAAGGACGTTTCTTAACCATAACACATACTTTAAAATAAGTAAATAAAATTAGTATATTTTACTCTTATATCATTCCGAATAATTTCTTTATAGGCACTCAAAGTCGAGTCTTTCCAATTGTCACACGTTATTGCAATAGTAGAGCGAACAATGGATCCAAGATAACTAATGAAATTTGTGCCGCTAGGTTCAATTGGTTGACCTTTTGAATTCCATGAAACCTAATAATATGAATAAGTACATATTAATTTTCAGGAAAGTTACATATCAAAGATACCAAAGCATAAAATAGGTACATTACATTTAATTTTTTTCCTTCACTTCTAGCTCGGATAATTTTCTTCATAATCACTACACCTTTCTTCCATTTTGCTTCCTCAAGAGGAAGATTATAATCTTCACTAGGAGATGTCATTTACCTATAACAAAAGAGATTCACAAAAAAAGGTTAGCATCAATAAAAAGGGAAATACAAACAAATAAAAAGTTATAAATGCAACATTAGAAAGAAAAAATAAACATGTGTAAGCTAACCTTTTCTTCTTTCTAGTCAATTTTAACTGCTTAGGTTTCTTATTGACACAAAATGATGGATTTATCCAAATCCCTTCATCATGGTCATCTCTCATATACAAGATATCATTTGTTATTGGATCATCATCATATGATATGTCATACAAAGGATCATCCTTAATATTTGTATCTTCATCCTCTATATCTTCATTGTGATGATCATTTATTTTATTGGTCAACAACACAATTGACCAATTAACATAAACATGATTGGTGGCATAAAAAATTAGTTGAGCTTGTGATGCTAAAATGAATGGCTCATCTTTGTACCCCACTTTATTAAAATTCACTAGCATAAATCATGCCTCATCTTGTCGAACACCATTATTGTTATCAACACATTTGCAACCAAATATGGGAACTCGAAATGTTTTGTAATCTAACTCCCATATATGTTCAATTACCCCAAAATACGACATATTTTCATATATAGGAGTTTTATCTTTAGCACTTGAGATATGCATAGATTCAGCCACCAAAGTGACACCATTATTTTGCATAGTACTTTGATCATCTCGTTCTTTGGTATAAAATGTGTACCCATTAATCATATAAGCAGTGTAAGAGAAGACTTGAAAAGTTGGACCATTTGCTAACCATCTCAATCTGCTAGAAATTAAAGATGAGTTCACATTTAACTCTGCAAAAATGTGGCTTTTTAGCCATTGTATAAAAGTTGCATTGTGTTCTCTAGTTATCCAATTGTCGATCCTAGTTGGATTTAATCTTTTAACCATGTCTTTGTGTCTCTCAACATATGGTTGAACTTCATCGTCATTGTGTAGAATATACAATTGAGCTTGTTCCCAATCTTTTCTTGATATGGTCATTATGGTATTTCCAATAATCCCTTCTCCCGTTGTTCTCGCTAAGTGTCGAGACTTTGGAAGTCCTATTGATTCAACATTAGAGAAGTAATCAGTACAAAATTCAATAGCTTATTCGAGTATATATCGTTCCACTATACATCCTTCTGGTCAACTCCGATTTTTCACATAGCCCTACAATATCTTCATATAACGGTCCATTGGGTACATCCATCTCATATAAGCCGGTCCACAATATTGTGTCTCTTTAACTAAGTGAATGGTAAGATGAACCATTATGTCAAAGAAAGAAGGTGGGAAATACATTTCAAGCTCACACAAAGTTACAATAATTTCTCTTTCTAGTGCTTGCAATTTTCCAGTGTCAATCACTTTGCTACAAATGGCTCTAAAGAAATAGCGTAGTTTAGTTATGGTCCATCTTACCTTTTTAGGCAAAATGGAATGTATGCCTATCAGTAGCAAATGCTCCATGAGAACATGACAGTCATGAGACTTTAGCCCTTATAGTTTTAGATCTTTCATATACACTAGGTTCTTGATGTTTGATGAGTACCCCTCTGGAACTTTAACTCCTTGTAGAAACTTACAAAACACAATTTTCTCCTTTCTAGATAGAGTATAAGCTGTTGGAGGTAGATATTGACGTTTACCTTTCTTTATTGGTGCCAATTCTATTCTAATTCCCATGTCAAGTAGGTCCAACCTTAACTTGATGCCATCCTTAGACTTTCCAGGCACATTCAACAACGTACCTATCACACTATCAAATACATTTTTTTCAATATGCATCACATCAAGGAAATGTTTAATGTACAAGGACTTCCAAAATGGCAAATAAAAAAAGATTGACTTTTTCTTCGACCCACTTGTGACTAGATCTGCTGCAAAAGGTTTACCAAATTTGTTGGTTATATCCTTTACTTTATCACAAACTTTATCACCAAACAACAATTATGGACCTCTACGTTCTTCTATTCTTCCATTAAACGCTTTTCTTCACCCTCGATAACGATGTTTTGAAGGTAAGAATCTACGATGGCCAAGAAATACATTTTTCTTACCATGTTCCAATCGCACCCAATATGTATTATCTTCACATATAGGGCATGCACGCTTCCCTTTGATACTATATTCAGATAGATTACCATATGTTGGAAAATCATTAATTGTGCCAAACAACATTGCCCTTAGCTGGAAAATTTCTTTCGTATAGCCATCATACACCTTTACACCTTCGTTCCCCATGTCCTTCAAGTTTTCAATCAAAGGTGCCAAGTATATGTCTATGTCATTCCCTGGTTATTTTGGACCTGGAATTAACATGGACAACATCATGAATTTCCTTTTCATGCACAACCATGGAGGTAGGTTATATATAATCATAACCACAAGCCACGTGCTATGTGAGTTGCTTTGCATACCATGCAGATTTATTCCATCACTAGACAAAGCAAGATGTAGGTTTCTTGGTTCTTTCCCAAAATTAGGGTAATCATGGTCAACTTTTGCCCATTGAGGAGAATACGCAGGGTGTCGAAGCTTTCCATCACATATCCTTTCCTCTGAATGCCATCTTAAGTTCTTTGCATCTTGTGCATTATGGTACATGCGCCTAAATCTTGGTATTATAGGAAGATACCATACCACTTTGATCGGTGCTAATTTTCTTATTGCGCAATGCCCTACATTTAGGACATTTATCCAATGATGCATATTCATTTCGAAAAAGAATGCAATCATTTGGACAAGCATGAATATTCTCATAGCTCATCCCAATAAAGCTTAACATTTTTTTAACCTCATACATTCGACCAGGAAGCCCATTATCTTGTGGTAGAATATCCTTTCAAAGTGATAGTAATTCAGTAAAGCTCTTATCAGACCATCCATTTCCTGCTTTCAAATTGAATAATTTTAACACAGTTGATAGTCTTGTGAAACTAGTACAACCATTATACAATGGTGTCTTTGCATCCATTGTCAACCTATCAAACATTTGAGGACAATCTCGCATATCCTCTTCGATAACATTTGCAATCTCCTCAACTTGGTCTAACTCATTTGTTGTCTCAGTCTCTTTTGGTGCATCACTTATACTATCATGGAAATCATGATCTATATCATTTTTTCTATTTTCACCATGTTTGGTCCAACATGAATAACTTTTATCAATTTTGTTGCATACTAAATGCTCTTCCAACTCATCTGCATTGACTACCCTTGAATGACAACATTTCAAGCAAGGACAAATGATTTTATCAGGTTTTTTGCATGCTCAACGCAAATCTTTGAAACTTTTTCACCCCATCCTCGTATTCTTTTGAATATCAACTGGCAAACATCCATTTTAGTCCATATTTTCTTGATCTATCATGTTAGTTACTAATATTAGATATATAGAGATGCTAAGATACAACATAATAATAAAAAGGAAAATTCCTAATCTAATAATTTAATTTTCTAAAAAGGAGAACTAAGGAAAATTCATATGTCTGCATATACACGTCAAACTAACACCATTTTCAATAAAAAACTATAAGATAATATTCATCGTACCTCAACTTTGAAGACACCGATATTTGTATAATAAAAGTCCACAACTGTAAATTAAAAAAGAATAAAAATGCAATCAATTAAAATAAAGAACTATTTAAATGATAGCATATCATATTTCATCCACCAATATAAAATTTGTTTCACAAAAAACTAATAACTATTATACCTACACTAGTACCATAAAAAAGGTTAAGTTTTAAATTAGTACCATAAAAAATTAAAATCTCTCATAAACCAAAATAAATAGACTACGACCAGAGAATTCCATACTATAGTACCTATTAATTATAACATGTCCCACTTTTTGATTTCATATCTCCTATCATTCCTATATATGTATATTATCATAGTGATGGCTAAGAAAGGCATTAAAACACTCTTTCCCTTCTTAATTTTCTTTATCAGTATTGCATAAACTTTATAAGACAAAGAAAATAAAAATATAAGAATTGAAAACCAAACCCAAAGGAGAAGCTAACAGGTTTAGAAAAACAAAGTCCCACCCTTTTCACATATACTAATCCTTTTTTATCATATCTAAGTTCATTAAAACACATTCATTGGGGTTTTCTTTTTCTTTTCTTATAAATCAAAATCAACCTTTACTATTTTAAATTTTATTTATGTGGACAAGACTATTAGTTGCAAAAGGTTACTTCCATAAAGAAAAAAAAGAAATATTATTCTTCCTACTCGTTGACAATGAATGAATACTTTAATGCATCCCTATTATTCCTTAGTTGGGATTTGGTTTTTTTCTAAATAACAACTATCCACATTTCTTCATAAATTCCAATTGACCCACTACTTATGCACCTCTTGAATTAAATTTTGAATGGAAAAATTCACAAAAATGTGTTTAGAATCTTCGCACCACTTTCTGGTTTTCGATATCCTAAAATCGTTTTCAATGGCAAGTTTGAAACATTTGTGCCTTGTCCTAAAATTCACAAAAATGTTCACCATAAACCCTATAAAACTCAATAATCCCTATAAAACTCAATAATCTCAAAAGCGGCACTCCTTTTACAAAAACCTACTCAATAAAAAATTCTCAAAAATAGAAATCACATTACATGGTGACGAAACGTTACCTAGAGCTTTCAACGGTACTTGTAGTTGACCTTTGTGTTGGAGCTTTCAACTTTCAATCTTTACAACGCAGACACACACGAGTGTCGACAAAACACAGACATACACGAAACGCAGACGCACACAAAACACGAACACACACGAAGCGTAGAGGGCATTGCACACAAGTGTTGATGAAACACACCGCACACAAAGCGCAAGACTGTTGACGCTACGCAAACGAAAAGCACAACTGCGTCAAAAATGAACAAACAATGATGAAAATGAATGGGCACGGCAGAAATACAATGGCGTTGATGAAGAAGGGAATGTGAAGGCACTGCACACAAGTGCTAACGAAACGAAGATGGAAAACAAGAGTGTGGTAGAAACGAGCATCGATGCAAATAGAATGGGCACGACAATAGAATGGGCGCTGATGAAGAAGGTACTGCGAAGGCGCCACGAATCACTATTGACAAAACAAAGACAGAAAGAAAGAGTGGTGTTGAAACGAACGTTGATGCAGAAAGAATGAACATGACAATAGAGTAGGCACTAGCAAAGGAAGGAATGTGAGGGCGCCAATTTTCTTTTAATTAATAAAAGGATTAAAACAATAGATAACACTTGTTCAATTACATGCTCTCTGTTTGTATCTCAATACATTGGTCTCGCTTACTATGTACTGAGGGGTCTCTCTGCACAAAGTAAGCAGGCTTGTGACATTGTTGCTGCTTATTGTGTATTAAGGGGTCTCTTAGCACAGAGTAAGCGGCCTTGTGACATTGGTGTCACTTACTGTGTACTGAAGGGTCTCTCTACACAAAGCAAGCAGGCTTGTGACATTGTTGCTGCTTATTGTGTATTAAGGGGTCTCTTAGCACAAAGTAAGCGGCCTTGTGACATTGGTGTCGCTTACTGTGTACTGAGGGGTCTTTCAGCATAAAGTAAGTGGCCTTTTTTACATTAGTGCAGCTTACTATGTACTGAGGGGTCTCTCAACACAGAGTAAGCGGCCTTGTGACATTGGTGTCGCTTATTGTGTACTGAGGGGTCTCTCAGCACAGAGTAAGCAGCATTACTTCGTGTGTTCGTACTTGGTTCGTGATGTAGTTGGGACAGTAATCAACCAAGACGTTCATCTTAGCAATGAAGAACAGGTATGGTTGTTTTAATAGTTTAATATTTTTTCTGATAGGGTTTTGTAGGATTCTAGCAAGGTATCACATGGGTGTGACAGTGGTACGTGAGGTTTTCCAAACATTCTAGATTAAGTAGTCCGATATTAATAATTGATCAGGGAAAGTGAACCGGATTACAAAATTTAGATGTGTGAAGTTGACAATATACTAGATTAGATAATCCGATGTGCAATACGAAATTCGGAGATCAAACCGAACTACACAATCCAATTAGTAATAATGTGTACTAGATTAAATGATCTGGTATGCTTTCCTAGATTCGACAATGTATACCAGATTATCCAATCCGGTATAGTGTAATACATTACCAGATTGACCTATCTGGTATAGGTTCTCGGATTCGATAGTCAATACCAGATTAACTAGTTTTGTTTAGACCGTATTTTGTTTCTTTGTCCTCATTGTCGACAATCACTTCCACCTGAGAATCAGAACACCTCAACCTGCAACCATTGTTCTACGTACTTGTTCTTCTTCACCGAACAAAACAACAGAGGGAGTGGACGGAAAAGTGGTGCGTCGTTCGCCTCCTCCTATGCACGATCTTCCTCCCCTGTCTTGCTCTTCTTCTTCAACACTCCACATCGGCAAGTGCAATGAAGTTCACAACAGTAGATATGGATGCAAGGTGATCGTGCACTTAATGCTTCACAAGATGGAGGTGTAGGATGGGATGCAATGATAGATGTGGAAACTCAAAACCAAAAGGTGGAAGAGAAGAAAATTAGGAATATTAGGGTTTAGGGTTTATAGTGGCTAAGGGTAAGCTTGGAATTTCAAAAAATAAGGGATGTGTAGGAAGAAAAAGGAGGGTGCAGAAAGAAACGCTCTTGTAAAAAATAATAGAAAAGTCCATATCCAACAATCCATATGTCTATTTTGAAGGGTTGTAAGTGTAGAATCTAATGCAACTGAAATTAGAAAAAAATTATGTCTAAAGTTATGGCTAAAATAGTGATCAAAGGTAAATACAACATTAAAACATTTATTACTAGTGACCCCAATTTATTATTAATGAAAGAAAATCAACTAAAGAATAAAAATAATTCAAATGAAAAGTAGAATCAATGTATAATAAAATTAAAATTTTGTGTAAAATATATGTGATGTCAGAATGTTATGTATACGTTTTGAAACTGTGGAACCAAGGCAACATTGACAATATAACAATTCTAAAACATGAAAAGCTAAAGAATATTTTTAATGTGAAAAGCAAAGAAAACCCTAAACAAGTGGGAATGAAGAATTCAATTAGAAGAGATGGAGGATACAAGAACTAACCATGATTGTTGTTCCCAAGTCCCTAATTCTATTTCTAAAGTTTGAATTGAATTCATTGCATGGTAGGTGTTGTCAAGATGAAGGATAGCGTTGTCCGCATGCTAAAATTTGAGGGCACCAAAAAGCCAAAACTTGATGTCGCCATTGAAGCCCTAAATGCTCTCAAATTGGAAAAAACCTCCATTAAATATTCCCTTTTATGCACTTGTAACTGTTAGAATTAATTGACGAATTAATTCTATTAGTGACTCATTTGAAATATTATGATGGACCCAATTGTGATTTAAGAAAATCTAAAGACTTATTCGTTATTATTATGGGAACTGATAATAAAATAAAATAAAGATAAGATAAAATAAAAACCAACTTGATGGACGTTGGTTTATAAAAAGGGATTGGGGTTCTGTCTCTCGCCATAAGGTTCTTTTCATAGTAATCCATCAAGAACGTGTGAAAAGAGAAAGAAAGGCAAAGTGATAGATTGGGAAACGGTGGTTGAAGAGCACACAAGACTACAAATTAGAAGAACACATATTTATAGGATCTTTCATGGATCAAGGTTAGTGCTCTATTATGTTTTATCGTGTGAGAATCATAAATCTTAAAGATCCTTAATTAGTTTTACATGTTGTATCCAAGCCAGGTTGTACGATTTATGATTATTCTATTATGTTATGTTTTTCTTTTATGATGTTTTCCCCTAATGTTATAAACCCTAATTTTAATTTTATCCCCAATCTTCATGAACTCTAATTATTACTCAAGGGTTTATAATCGCAATGCCTTTATGAATATTTTCAAGTTGTGTATGAACAATGTTGCTGTCATTAAAAATCGCATCTCGTTCCACTGATGCCATTAAAAATCGGAATTGAATACGTTGCACTAATTAGAATCATGTTTGTCGTTACTGTTACGTGTGTAGTATGAATGTTGTTTATTTTAATTTGGAATGAAGTAATTAATTGGTATTGAATGAAAGTTTAAAAAAACCTACCTGAGAACGTGAATTTGGAATGAATGTGTGAATGGAATAAAAACTACCAATGTGTGAACGTGCATCACGAAAATGGGTAATGTTTTTATTGGTTTACGTCACCAATAAATTAATATTAATTATTTTATTTATATAAATAATTAATAATTTTATTTTAATTTGCAATAATATTTATGTTTGTTATTGTTAAATTAAAATTAATGAAGATGTTATATAAAGTTTATAGCAATTAAATGTGTATTTATTTATTTGAAATTAAGTATAATAAATTTTGTTAGTCACCAAAGTGGCCAAAATTTTAAAGTTTTTGTGATTTTAAATTATTAATGTTTTTTATTTCAATTACCCTTAGTATGGATGCTAATTTATGAATAATTAAATTTATGGGTTAATTGAAATTCATTAATTATAAGATATTTCAGGATCGCCCAAAGGTTGATTAATTGTTCTTATAATTAATGAGCATGATTGTAGATAATTTTGTATGCGTCAATAGTTTTATTTATATACCCAAAGGTAGTATGTGATTCTAGTTGATGCATATTTTAATTATCAATAATGTTATAATATGATTAGCATCATTATGTTTATGTTTGTATATTATTGGATCTCCCAAAGGAGAACATTAGTTTGCATAGAATGATTGTTTATATCTGAATCTGTATTTACGTTTAGTTTTATGACCCAAAGCATTAATGTAGGCATGTTTTAATTGCAGTCTCTGTTCCGGTATCTTTACACTCGCATGCTTTGTCTGTTCCAGTCTTTAATGGGTTGAATTTCCCTGATTGGAGTGAGCAAGTCCAATTTCACTTAGATGTGTTGGATCTTGATCTAGCTTTTCAAGTTGAAAAGCCGACTGCTATCACGAATGCCAGTAGTAATGAAGAGAAAGCCCATCACAAAGCTTGGGAAAGGTCAAACAGACTTAGCTTAATGTTTATGAGAATGAGCATAACAAGCAATATAAAGTCAGCTCTTCCCAAAACTGATAACACAAAAGAATTTGACATTTGTGGAAGAGCGCTCCCAAACTACTGATAAATCTCTCGTTGGGACACTGATGAGTACGTTGACCACTATCAAGTTTGACCGTTCGCGTACCATGCATGAGCATGTGATCGAGATAAAAAATATCGCAGTAAGACTTAAGTCTCTAGGAATGGCAGTGGAAGAAGGTTTTCTCGTGCAGTTCATTCTGAACTCATTACCGTTTGAGTATGGTTCGTTCTAGATGAACTACAACACCATGAAAGACAAGTGGAATGTGCATGAATTGCACAGTATGCTAGTTCAGGAGGAGACCGGACTGAAGAACTTAGGAAGCCACTTTATTCAGTATGTGAAGAATCAAGGAGTTGTTGGAAAGAAAGTTGGTAAGAAACATGGAAAGGGTAAAGGACCATTGAAGATTGACGAGTCCTCAACCAAAATCCAGAAGAAAAATGACAAATGTCAATTTTGCGGGAAGTCTGGACATTTCCAAAAGGACTGCATAAAGCGTAGAGCTTGGATCGAAAAGAAAGGTGAGCATAATGATTACGTATGTTTTGAATCAAACTTAACAGAAGTTCCCTATAATATGTGGTGGATTGATTCTGGATGTACGACTCATGTTTCTAGTGTGATGTAGGGATTTCTTACGACCTGAACCATAAACCCAAATGAGAAGTTTGTCTTCATGGGCAATAAAGAGAAAGTTCCAATGGAAGCAGTCGGGACTTATCGTCTAATCCTCGACACTAGATATCACTTAGACCTAATGGATACTTTTTATGTACCTATTATCACTAGGAATTTAATTTCTTTGTCTAAGCTTGATGTTGCTAGATACTATTTTAAGTTTGGGAATGGTTGTTTCAGTTTGTTTAAGCATACTTTTATGATTGCATTTGGTACACTTTATGATGGTTTATATAAATTGAATTTGGATAATTTATATGCTGAAAATCTTATGACTTTGCATCACAATGTTGGCACCAAACGTAGTTTAGTGGATGAACAATCTGCTTACTTGTGGCATAAACGTTTGGGACATATTTCCGAAGAAAGAATGCAAAGATTAGTAAAGAATGAAATCCTTCCGGATTTGGATTTTACTTATCTAAATGTGTGTGTGGATTGTATTAAAGGCAAACAAACTAAACACACAAAGAAAGGAGCCACGAGAAGCCCCCAACTTCTTGAAATCATACACACCGATATATGTGGTATGTTTGATGTAAATTTTTTCAATAAAGAGAAGTACTTCATCACCTTTATTAATGATTTTTCGCGTTATGGACATGTCTATCTACTGCATGAGAAATCTCAATCAGTGAATGCCTTGGAAGTTTATATAAATGAAGTAGAAAGGTAATTAGACAGAAAGGTGAAAATCATAAGGTCTGATAGAGGTGGTGAGTATTATGGAAGATATGATGAAAGTGGACAACACCCTGGTCCGTTCGCTAAGTTCCTTGAGAAACGTGGTATTTGTGCTCAATACACAATGTCAGGCACACCACAACAAAATGGTGTATCAGAAAGGCGTAATCGAACCTTAATGGATATGGTTAGGAGTATGTTAAGTAATTCATGTTTACCTGTATCATTGTGGATGTATGCTTTAAAGACTGTCATGTATTTGTTGAACAGGGTTCCTAGTAAAGCTGTTCAAAAGACTCCTTTTGAGTTATGGACGAATAGGAAACCCAGTTTGAGACACCTGCATGTTTGGGGTTGTCAGGCAGAAGTAAGAATATAC
>Ga0214543_1006007_pt1 | contig 21932 bp, 17 predicted proteins | sample CNSS2metaG_FD_160094 | JGI IMG/M metagenome (GOLD analysis project Ga0214543, IMG submission 160094) | Root nodule microbial communities from cowpea collected in UCLA plant growth center, Los Angeles, California, USA - CNSS2 | ecosystem: Host-associated > Plants > Roots > Nodule | place: USA... | reverse complement strand
AAAAAAAAAAAAAAATAAATATATATATATATATATATATATATATATATATATATATATATATATATATATATAAAGGAATTATGATGTCTCAATTAGTTCCTTAGTTACTAACACATACCGCCAAGATTTGTACCAATATTGTTTTGGGCTCAAAGGCCCACCTGTAGAAAGTCCAGAAATCTTGTGTTAAGGCCTGCGCAAGACATCAATCTCAAAGTGGGAAATAAATATTTATTTATGAAATTCGTCGAAATTAATTTATGAATTGAAATTCAATGTTTATGAGAGCACATGACGATGATGTTAAAGTCCCTAAATTGTATAGCCATTGATAAAGAACAAAAAGTGGCTTTCGAAAAGATGTTGGATTGAATTTGATTTGAAGGGAGCAATGGCGGGAATAACATTAATACATTTGCATCCTAAAAAAGTAAATTAACACTCTTCCTCTGCCACTCCTAACCAAAATGTTCACAATAAATAATAATATTAGAGATTAACGATTAGTTATAAAATATTAGAATACATTAACGGAATAAATATTTTAATTACTTTCTAGTTCAAAATTTTGTTCCCTCCCTTTCCCCTTTCTTAAGCGTCAAAAGACAACTGTAGATGGGGAGTGGTGGGGCATAATACTACATCTTTCTAAATGTGGTGGTCAATGGTCAAAGAACCAATATAATTTCTTTTACACGTGAGGTGTTGATTATACACTCAACAATAATTATGCGTATGGAAAGCTTTTATCGCTTTGGTGAAGAAGAGAAAGAGTTAAGTAGAAACGGCTTTTTGTTTTGTACAGTAATAATATCATAACTTTTTCCGAAGCTTATGGTTGGAGAGTGTGTGAGAATGAAAAGGAGTTAACGTGGGTAATGAGAGACAGATAAAAAGAGACAGTGATGTGGTCTAAGTCTGAAATCTCCAAGTCACTTCTTTTAATGAGGAGATCATTGCATTATCTGTCTAAGATCACACAAAGGGACTCTTTCATGCTTTTGTGTCCCTCCCACTATCAAAAAAGAAGATACAAAGTACAGTAACTTGAAACAGAACAAACCAACATCAACATGCATGCTTCATGCTGTCAACCAATTCAACCCATTGAGTCCTCCCAAGTCAAAATTATAGTGTTGGACTTGGACCCATTAACATAACATGCATTAAAAGACGAGTATTTCATTTGCATCTGCGTTTCACATGCAATGCCAAACCACAAAAGTAGCATCTATAATCTTTCTATTCACTTTCTTCATTCCTAGCTAGTGCCTTACTTTTACGTGTCGAATCACAAATCTTACTATCATGCTTCCAGTTAACTAATTTGACATCATGGTTGACTAATCAAAAACCAATTTAACTTTATCATCTTTATCATTTTATTACTTACGGTTTTCAATATCATTACTAATATTCCTTGCTGCTTTGTGTCAGAGATAATTTTTTCTAATAAAAGAAAACAGAATGAACAATTATTCTCCTTCTTTGAAATCACACCATCCATCACCGAATCTCACATAATTTTTTTTTTTTCAAATACAAGCAGACAAGAGGAAGAACAACTTAGTTTAATTAGTCTGTGTAATTGCATAAAACGACCTACTGCGATAGACTTAAACTCTATTGCTTGAATACTGAATAATTAATCAATATCCTAAATGTTTTCCTTATTAAAATTCAAATAGTGTTTATATTCTTTGACCTAACTAAATATATCAAGAATAACAATTATATAATAGTTATTTATAGAGGCCTATAGGGAATGACTAATTTGTTCGTTTAAAATTATGTTTTGAAAAAGAGTAAGGATATTTAACGCAAGACTACATTGGTAGTTGAGTGTGAATAGACAAACTAAAGAGGTAGCATCTCATATCCATTCACGGGCACTATAAAAATTCTCCATATATTTGTGATTCCATTCCAAAAGCATAATTGCATTAAAGAAAGAGGAAGATTTGGTCTCTAATACATGTTTTTGTTATTAGTATTATTACTATTAGGCGCACTTCGACTACAAATAGAACCATCTACTGGTGTCAGATGGTGTGAGGGGTGAGGGTCTAAAATCTCTACTCCAGTCAAGTCTCTCTCTACCAACTTTCAGGGTTGCTACTTCATGGAGAGGAGCATGAGGGTACCTTTTTACGTTCTTGCCATTTTTCTTCTCCTATCAGACCCTTTCGCTGTTATAAATGCAAACTCTGAAGGTAAACCCACCCCTTTGTATATATGCGTTCCATATGTATCCAGCCGAAGAATCTTGTCACAATAGTATTTTCTTCTTTTTTTTTGAACTTGAAAACGAACAGGTGATGCTCTGTTCGCGTTCAGAAGAGCTGTGAAAGACCCAAATAACGTTCTACAGAGCTGGGATCCAACTTTGGTGGATCCTTGTACATGGTTCCATGTTACCTGTGATGATGATAAGAGAGTGACCCGACTGTAATTAACTCCATCTTGTCCTTTCAGTTTCTCACGTTTTTATTTGGAATGTATTCTTTGTATTTTTTATTTTATTATGTGTGTGTGGGTGTAGAATAAGTCAGGAAGGTTCGTCCGACCACCATAATCACGATAAGTTATCAGGAGAAGGACCTGTAACATGTTTGTTTGATATGGGTTAAGTCTGATAATTGCGTGCGTACTCATGCAGGGACCTCGGACATGCAAAATTGTCTGGTCATTTGGTTCCAGAGCTAGGGAAGCTCCAGCGCCTTCAATTTCTGTAAGCGCCGTAGCGAAGTTTGTATTTATCTATTTTCTGAAAATGTCTGACAGACATCACTAAAGATCAAATATGTTATGCAAAGATAGAACCTAAGATTTGGTTTGGCAATGTATGTGCAGAGAACTGTACAAGAATGATTTGAAGGGTCCAATACCAAAGGAACTTGGAGACCTCAAGAACCTGGTTAGCTTGGGTCTCTACCAGAATAACCTCACTGGCTCCATTCCCGCCACCCTGTCCAACCTCTCCAACATCAAATTCTTGTAAGTTAATTAAAATAAATAGTAAGTGGACCGTTCACCAAGCCTAAGTTTAAGCCTAAGCCTAAGCCTTTTATGATACAATATTACAGGCGGCTCAACAGCAACATGCTCACTGGAAGAATACCGAGGGAACTCACTAAGTTGGGAAACCTCAAGATCTTGTGAGTCTCTCTGTCCTACCTTTTCAATATCACACATCTCTTCATTCTTCTCCGTAAATTCTAATTTCTCACGTTTTAAATTCGTTTTTCTTATGTTATGCAGAGACCTATCAAACAACGATCTGTGTGGTACTTTCCCGACATCCGGCTCTTTTTCCAAGTTCTCTGAACAAAGGTGAGTCAATCTAAAACTTAATAATCCGAGTACTTCACAAGGTCCACTTCGTTACTACTTGCAAAATTGATATTATTACTCGCACAAATTTTGTCACAGATTCTGTAAATAAGTTTAAGCCGCTATTTCTGCAGGGTGATAACAGACAGTAGTAATAACAGATGACTTGAACTCAACTCATTGGTGACAAGAAAATATATAAATACCATCAAAATAGGAAAATGGCGATTATAATTTACTTTTGACTTTTCAATGCTGATCATTTGTAGAATTTAGCAATTACTTTCATGCTTCTATATAACATTGATAATGGCATTCCCCTGTTATGATTTCATGCTTCTCTTACCTCTAGATCCATGCCCAAGTTGATCTATGTGTGTGAGAGAATTGGATAATAGTTTATATTCCTGCAGTTTCAAGAATAACACAAGACTGAAAGGACCGGAATTAATGGGATTCGTCAGATATGATACTGGAGAAAGCTGCAAATGAAGGATTATATCTACCAAATAACCAGGAGGAAGTCAATCTCTATCGTCCAAACAACGTATCATATAGGAAATGTCTATTTTCCTTGCATCCGTTCCAAATTACCAATATTATGCATTGCATTCTAATTAGGACATCGGCAATTCTTTTCTTGGTTTCCAAATCTGTACAGCTAGTACGGATGGTTTGTGATGTCCATTTGTAATATATAGATAGATATAGATTAATTATAATGATAATGACAAAAGCCACTTAAATTTGGGTATTTGGAATTTACATACATGTTCGAAACAAAATTGCCCCAATAAGTCCACAAGAGTACCCATTTGTCTGACTTAAACTAATTCTACCAGATCATAGAAAATGCCACGGTACCTAGGTAGTGATCAGCACCTGCTAGAGCATAATTGCAAGAAGGTCCACTTCTCTTCTTTTTTTATTATTGCAACGTGTTTTATTAACCAAATAGCGATTCAACAACAAAAGCGACATTGTTACACTACATGAAATTCTATTCTCTCTCTTCGTGTCCAGCTCCATCAGATTGCAGACAAATCAAAAGCATGATTTATGCATGCAAATCCAGAAATAAATCGAATTCTCCGAGAATTGATTTCATGTGTTCGTGGAAATGTTTACTTAAGAAAACATATGAAAGCAAACTGCACTTATTGAAAGGTACACAACTTAATTTAGACAATTGGATTGCTCGTAAAGAGGAGGCGTGATTGATTGGTTACCGTCATTGCTTAAATGCATATCTCAACAATAAAGCCGATGGGCATTTATTTCGAAATAAGAAAACAAAAAGCCCATAAAGTTGAATTAACAATGATTATGACAGACACACGAATACTAGGTAAAAACGAATATATACATCTTTGCAACTAAGCAAAACTTAACCTAAGTTTTCTTGGCCCCAAGCTTAATTTGCCAGGCCGTAAAGGCTAACTTCAGACGTAAGTAGAATTAGTCTGCACAAGTATCCATTGACTATACCTGGGTTCATCGCATAACATTAGTCAAAACATGCACATCCCTACATCCCTGAAAAACAGAAAGGGAACATTAAATCATACGTAAGTTAAACTAAAATTTCTCACAGTATTGGTAGCAGGAACAGGAACAATAATAAAGCAATTGCTAAATCTTACAATGGTAATACCAATTAGTTTAGAATTGAAAATTCTCCAATGCATTATAAAAACTACCCCATCATGTCCTAAATTATGCATCCCATCATTATAAACACTTCCACCTATTGCACATGTTATTTTAAGGACAAGATGAAAAAAATAGCAAGCAAGTGAGCTTCTGCATGTATGACCTCATATTGTAAAGTACTTGTGCATAATAAAATGTCAAGTCCATTTAAAATAGATGATGCTTGCACCAAAAATATTCTCAATCCCAATGTGCATTTCCAGTAGAGAGTATTTTGCATATAGATTACATAGTCTATTTTGTCATATGGCAAACTATTCCAAAAGTTTAAACGGTTAGATAAAGACAAAATTTAGAACACATCCCTTCATCCAAATGCCTTGTGATTAAATTCAACACTTTATTAGAAGAATGGAAGTGACTAAGAGAGATTAAGGTATTTCCGGAGGAAAAGGACAGAATAAAAACTGAATATTATGACATTAGAATTGACTTCATATGATATGAAATAATGTTGCAATTGCAATACATAAAGCACTAACCCTTATTTATCCTAATTTTTTATTATAATCCTAATTAATAAAGTCCAAAGAGATAAACTCACATACTCCAAATTACACTAAAGATACAATAAAAAGTATTGGATATTTTTCATTTAACAATTTTATTCCACAAGGGGGAATTGGAAATCATTTATATATTGCAAGAACTTTGAAGATAGAAATAGGTGTCCTATACCAAAGGCTTTTACAGGTTCTTGATGTTATAGACGTGGGTACGGATCTTTATCTCCATTTTATACCATTCCAAACCAGGCAAATGGAGACAAAGGTTTTGCCATCTATAAATGAAACTTCAACACTTTCTACATTGTCTAAATTTCACAATTAAAAAAAAGTTCAAATAAATCAAGGAAAACAAAAATAATAGAAAATAAGAAAAAAGGTAAACAAAAAGCCCTGGTTTAAAAAAATACCTCTGGTCTAAATATCCACAGCAACCTCAGCAATCTGATGATGGCTGACTACTAGATAACGCTAGTGGTATCAGAGGAGAAGCAATAGTCTCGGATATAGATGATCCATGAGAAGAATCTAGTGTTCTAGGAACATGTAATGCTGCAACTCTAGCGCCACTAGAAGGTATGGAGAAACTACGAGTCATGGCCGGAGGTGGCATTGGCAATGGAGATGCAGCACTTGATGCGGCCAAATTATTTGCAGAGGAAACCTTTTGACCTCTAGACAACAAGGGACCAGAATGACCCACCAAACCTAAAAACCTTGAATTCGATGGGAAACTGGTTGGAGGCCTAGGAAGTTCATGAAGCTCACTTATTTTGGGTGAAGACACGAGAGTGGGAGAAGCAGTGGGAGATAGTTTTGGAGATGATGACCGAGGCTGAGGGATTGGACTTGGCAAAAGAGGTCCAGAGAATAGTTGAACACTTTCTACCAAAACCGGCCTGGTAGGCCCGGGATCACTTGTCAATGGGCCAGAAAAGGCATATCTTTTAATCTTTTTAGAGTGAGCAGAAATGTAATCACGGTTCGAGGATAAAAAATTATCTGCCAGAGGACGAGGCAATCTCGTGGATGCAGTATTACTGTTACTTTCCTTGTGTACTGACTGAGCACTTCTGACAATAGAACCAGAAAATTCATCACCACTATCTTTTTCATGTTTCTTTTGATCCAATGGGGATGAATGCCACAAGTTCTTTGTAGGTTCACTTAAATTTGCCTGCACTTTGGAAGGTTTTGGATTATTTGAACTTGAAGAGATTGAACTCTTGGCATCAACGGGTGTGGGTAGCACATATGAACTAAACTTCCGAGATAAAGATGGGCGCATCTGTCTCATTTTTTCAATTGCATCAGGTTTACTATCAGCAAAAAGCGGGGCAGATTGGCTCCCTGTCCTAACCCTAAAGGAAAATAAATTCCTTTGAAGTTTGTCTAAGTTTTCCTGCAAACAGAGCAAAAGATTCATTGTGCATGCCCTTGCGTACTTTAAGTTTTATAGGCTCCAAAAAAAACTGAAGATAATAGATGTATTTTTTACCTTGGCAGCTTCAGATGTAAGACCTCCAGGAGGTGTAACTTCCACTTGATCCAGCTGTAAAGAGGTGAACACGGATAAGCACCATGTCATCAAGATGAGTAATATAAGCCAATTGAAGTCTTTTATAAACTTTGAAAATTAAAACTATATATATATTGTTCAGAACCAAAATCTTCAAAATCAGAAGTTCATTACTGAAAACTTCCATAGCATTTTCATGCATTGACCAAAGAAGTTAAAACCCCGAAGTTTACTTGAAGAGGTTCTTGCTCAACCCATCCATCTAGTGGCATTCTAATTAAACTGTATTACTCGTGTGCATAGAGCAGTTAGTCACAATTAAACAAACAAATATGCAAAACTTTTGAGCTTAAGACTGTAAAAACAACTTTGCCCACAACATAATCTCTCTCCAGGAATTTAGTCATTCACTCATTAATTTTGCTTTCACACATATACACCATAGCATGCAGTAGGATTCAAACCCTTCAACGACCACCACATGAGTGCACAATCATTCACCTGTTCCCTTTTGCGTGTCAGTAGATGTAATTTCCCAGCCTTCATTAGACAACCATTTCTAAATAAATTCAAAATCATCAAAGGGGAAGAAAAAAATTGAAGATCATAGTTACTTAAGGTAGTCACCTCCATGGAGTTTCGTGACGTAGAAACATCTCGGTCTTGTTCAGTTTGTCCATAATCAAAACTCAGCTCACCATCATCATTATCATCATAACCACCACCATCATCATCTCCATCGTCACCTTCATACCCATCCTCCTCTTCAAGACCACTGAACTGGTAATCAATGTGCTGCTGTTCAGTTACAGATTTTACATGTGGTTCTACTGTCTCAAGGGACTTGACTGCTTTCTTGAAAAAACACAACTGTTTTGGGCACAAAAGAAAGCAATGGTAATAACATTAAAAAAAAAAAGGAAACTCCAATTTTTGCAAGGAAACAAGGGCATGTGAAGAACCTGAGAAGCATGGTGACGCGTTGCCTGTGTTAGAAGACTACGCGATTGTCCTTGCTTCAGAGATTTCAATCGGAAAACAAACAAAGTAGCCTCCTCATCATATTCATCATGAGCAGTTTGCAACTGCTGCAAAGAAAAAGTTTCCCCTTTCCCGCCTTTAGACCTGCCTCCTTCTCTGTATCTTGCTACCATATAGTCATATAAGTCTCTGCATATCATATGACACAATGACAAGTATATCAGTGTGACAGTCAAAGACAAGACCAGATCCAAAAATAAAAAACATTTCAAACCTTTTCTCATCACACTGCCGCTTCATCTCCTGGTCGAGTGTTAAAAAAAAAAAAGATAAAAATTACAAAAAGTCATCCATGCAGAATATAAAAATAAAGATATTTTTAGGTTACTGCAATAAGAAAAAGCTGAATCTGAAAGTTGAAGGAGAGTGATGCATAAGTAGGTTTGTGTAAGTGCAACAGATAGAGATATAAAAAAGATTAGAATTAGAAACCTCAACAATTCGAAGTTCATTCAATAGAGACTCTGAGGGAATGGTAATTGTCTGAATAATATGAGAACGCTGGAATGGGAAAGAAAAGAGTGATGAAAAGCAGAGATAATAAGAAGTAAAGATAAAATGGAAATAGAGAGAAGATTAGGAAGAGACGTAGTCATCAATGAGTTTGTGGAGTTTGAACTGGATTTTGCCGAGCATGAGGAGAAGTTTTCCTGCAATAATATAATGGAAAAGAACAGGGCAAGGGGTTAGTGAAGAGAGAAAAATGAGAAGGGTGATGAGGTGTGTGCGGAAGTGGAAGAAGAAGTAAAAGAAGAGTAGAGTGCCAGTTTCTTCTCCGTGGTCATTTAAAGCGGTCTTCTCGAGAAGACAAGAACCCATGTCCCGCAAGGACTCAGAGAATTCTGTAAGAAGAGAATAATAGATCATATTCAAAGCCTGAAATGATGAAGAAAATAATGAATGAATGAATGAACGATATTCCAACGTCCCAACCCTACCATAGGCACTGCTGGCGGTTGCGGCCGCGGCGGAAAGCAAGGTGTCATAGCAGTCCCTCATGTCTTGCATATCCTGAAGACCAATTCCAAATCAATTCCATCCGTCAAACCCTAAAAGTAGAGATGTATTGTATGATAGGGTAGGATATGTTGAAGAAACAGAGATGGAAAGAGAAATGCGAATGTGGAGGCGTGCGTGCCTGGGTGGCCCGAGCGAGCTCGTCAAGCTGGCCCAGGGGCTGGATGGAGTTGGAGGAGTCATGCTTGCGAGTGCGATTGTGAAGCGCCAGACCTCGCAATTTCCTCAGAGAGTTCTTCATCGATGCCTTGCAATCGTTTCTCCTCCTCTCTGCCATTAACTTTTGCTTTGTTTGTTCGTAACGAATGAGAGATTAGAGTGTAGAATAGCAAAAGGAAATCGCCGCCAACAACGACAACCAGGAGGTGGTCAAATCCCCTTCCCCATCCCAATCAGACCATTTCTTTCTTCAACCGCTTCCTCTGCTTACGCCACCAACTCCTCCCACGCAAATTCCACCACCCCCAACCTTCCATTATTTCTATTATTATTATTATTATTATTATTATTATTATTATTTATTTATTTTTAATAATATTGTATTTCTATTTACCATTACTATTATATTATTCTACAGAACAATTTTCCCTGACCTTCTTCTGTCTTCCCTTCTTCCTCCCTCTCTCAATTCTCTGCTTCTCGTTACTCCACCCTTCTAATCATTGAATTATATTATAAAACTACTCACTCAAAATACTTTCGTTCACTTGTCAAAAGTCAAGGCCGCACCTTCCATGCATACAACTTTTTCTATATTTTTTTTTTCTCCAAACAAGAATCAATACAAAATGTTCTTCTCCAAAATGTAAGCTTTTCAACTTTGACTTTTAAAATGACTGCCAAACTATTTTTCAAAATTATGTTCCCTAACTAAAACAAAGACACGTTTTTCAAATTAAAAATACTTCGTTTATGGAAAGTGACACTGAAGCTTCTAAATTCCATTTGTCTGCAAAACTCAACTATTTATCACATTTTGACTCCGCTCCAAGAATAATGTAATCGAATTTGATATCATAACTTGCTTTGCGAAAGTGAGATTTTGTTCTAAAAAAGTCTTGGATACAAATAACATTCAAAAAGAACTAAGAAAACATATTTTGGAATTTATGAAAGATTTTTTATGAAAATATCATCACTTAAGTTTTTGTTTAAGGTTTATACACGCATTATAATCAGTATTTGTACGTGAGGTTTTTTTTTTGCTTTAAAGTTCTACAGTTTTATTTTTAAAAGTGGTCGAAAGGATGAAAGGAAAAATGTATTTAAATTATCAAATCGAGATTATTAAGTATTAATAAAACAAACCCTGGATGAAATCTTAGGGAACGAGAATTTGTGTTCAAAATATTGTTTTCATCCCCACATACAACGTTAATATTCTAGAAAAAGAAAAAATAGAACATTTCATCATGTCAAAACGTCAAATAAAATAAAACCGAGAAGTTATGGTTGAAAATAATACATTGACAAAGTATTAATATATTTTCCTTTCATTTTAAATATTTATCCAAAAAAGACTTAAAAAATTAGCACCATCTTTGTCCTTCAAAACCTTCCCTCTCAAATATACTCCAACAACAAATATGATTTACTATTGCCAGTGACATTTTATGGCATATAATTAGGTCTACGACATAAATTTGCTAAATTATCTTCCCTGGTTAATACATTGACATGATACTAAATGAAGTTGACTACAACAACTATATCTAAAAGCAACCTCCAACTGATTTCTCATGATTCACGGTGAAAAGGTTCACAGATAAAAGTTAAGTTCGTTTACGCAAAGGGTAAGATAACTGGAAAAGGTAAAATTCGCAAAGAAAGTAGGAGGAAATGGCAAATGAAGAAATTTCTTCGATTGACATTAACAGCAGCCAATATGATTTCGTGGCTATTGGTGAACCGAAAGAACGGCAGAGAAAAACGACAAGCTTTGGGGGTTCACGGTGACTTAGACCAAGCACCATCCACAACACCAGGTACCCACAGCCTTGCTCTCCCCAAGGATACGGACATCATATCAAATTAAATATCTCTGGCCTGCCAAGTAACTAAAACAGTAAAGAGAATTGAATAAAAAAAGTAAGCTAGATCTTGCATAGAACTGGTCCACTGGAAAGAAACTCGACAATGTATTCAAAAAATTGACTACTTAGTTATTGCCAATCAGAAACCAAAACACAGAAGACTTCCCGCCCTGTGTTATTGTTTTCCAAGTTATTAAACTTAACTTCCTCCCATATATATATATGCTGGCTGAGAATGGGGAAAAAATGTATGGCATCTGTGAGTCCTGAAAATTAGGAATATACAACAGAATTTTTGAACCAAAGCCTAGCATAACCCACGAGTTAAAACCAGCATTCTTTGGTTGTAATTTCTTCCTGCTGTTTTATGGTGGAAATTTGGGGAAAAATTGTTTTTGGTACATCAAGGATTACCAAAGAACTAATCAGGACGTGAAATTTTTTCAGAACTTTCAAGCAGCTGCAGCCAAAGGCACCGATCTGTGGCATGCTCTCTTCGCAGCTCGAACAATATCTTCAATCTGTCCATCCACATATACCAGAAAGCAATCAGATTTAAATTCTCTATACACATGTACCAAAACCTTAAACAAAGTAGCATCAAAACTCGTGTCACACAAAACCATTATGTCCAGGCTATCATTACACCCATTCAAAATAGAAATAGATTTCCGGATCAAAATAAAGAAAACGGATCTTCCAAAACAAGTTGACATATTCAGAAGAAACAATTAATATTCTACAATCATTACCTGTGGGACAGCCATTCTCTCCAGGTTAGCTGCGTATGGCATAGGGACATCAGCCCCGGCAATTCTCTCAACCGGTGCGTCAAGATAACCAAAACTCTCCTCAATGACAGATGTGCTGCTCAAGAGAAGTGTACACTCACATGATTGGCAAGAGTTAACCAGAAAGATACAGAGAAAGTCAATGTAAAGAGACAAACCAGATTTCAGCCCCAACACCATGCTGAGGAAACCCTTCTTCAACTGTCACCAGCCTGTTGGTTTTCCTGACAGAAGTATTGATCGTGGCCCGATCCAGCGGTCGGATTGAACGCAAATTAATAACCTATGTGGATAAAAACGTCACTAACCATTATCATAACCCAAATGAAGTTTTTCAGAAAGAGGGGAAAGTTCATTACAAACTCTTGCAAGTCTTACCTCAGCACTGATTCCTTCTTTAGCCAGTGCCTCAGCAGCCTAAAAACCAAGAAGAGATATTTAAGAATGTTATCTACTTTGGTAGTACAGGACGGGTTAGAGACTTTTAACTTTTTAGAACAACATAATATTCATATCTACAACACAAAAGGATCTTCCGGTAAACAAACCTTGAGAGCATAGCCAACCATTTTTGAATAAGCTGTAATAGTTACATCTTTTCCTTCCCTCTCAATCTGTCAGTGGTAAAATGCATGAAGCAAACATGAATTTAGTTAGATGCAGTAAGAAAGCATTATTGTGTAATAAATAACTAAATATGGCTCTAGAAACAAGGATTCGTACACTACATATAATTAGCTACCTTTGCTTTTCCTATGGGAAGGCAAAAACTGGAATCAAGAGCTTCAGCTGAAACAGGGAATGACTCACCATACCTAGGGGACATAACATACAAATTAAATATTCTTTGGAATAATAATAACAACTGGTGTTAAAACTATGGCAACCTATTTCACGGGTGGGGAGGTTGTGTGGGGTGAGAATCAAGCAGCAAAACTTACAGCAACTCATTTTCAAGAAAAACAACAGGATCTGGGTCCCTTATAGCAGCTTTAAGCAAACCACGTGCATCTTCTGATGAATACGGTGTTAGGACTTTCAACCCAGGGCATGTAGCATACCAAGATGCATAACACTGCATAAAAGCAAATTGCAGTTACATAGATGAAATCTAAAGCATTTATCAGTTCTCCACAGCTGTAAAGCAGAGTAAATTCAATGCAGAATTTAACGAAATAGTGAAATAAAGTTTGTAAATAAAAGAAAGTATCTTTGAGAACCATACTTGAGAATGCTGGGCACCAACCCCAGCAGCAGCACCATTGGGTCCTCTAAAAACAATAGGTACAGATATTTGCCCAGCAGACATGTAATTGGATTTTGCAGCAGAATTAATAATATGGTCTATTGCCTGCAACAATAGTTAAAATTCAATGAGTGGATAAAAATTAAATAATTAATCAGCAAGCTAATAAAACAAAGATGACACAGCTGTATAGCAGACAAATGAAGCTAAAAACTAAGCAATATTCAAGCTACCAGTGGTCAACAACATTAAGATTGCAAACAAAAGGCCCTACTTCATGCAGCGTTGTCAAGTAACCAAATTGCAGCAAAAAGGCCTGCCATCTAATAAACTAAATTGATTTGTATGGCATTGAAGTGATGTTAAAACAATTATTTAAAACACTACAGAATTGCTTTATTTTTAAAGTCAATTATGATTGACACTGTTAACAATAAACTGAATCCCTCTTTTGAATACTGAGATCGGCAGCTTGGCCCAACAACAAATCCTTAGCTTTATATCTTTAACAGGTTAGTCAGACACGGAATTTCAAAAGCATTAAGTATGTCATCCCTGCAATGAGCAGAGAATCACTTCAGGTTCTCCTAGAGCAGCAATCACAAGCCCAAAACATGTAATATCTTGACAACTATTGGTGATTTGTCATGTGACTCCTCTAGCAGCATGCCATTTACTAGCATGCATTGTTTTTCACATCCCCACCCCCTCTAGTTTGAGATTGACTATTATCAATATCATCATGACTTCTATTTATGAATGATGACTACGGTTTTTACAGAGTAATTTTTATTTTTTGAGCATTTATATGTCTGCTAGAAATTAATTATATCATTTATCTTATATACATTAAATTTGCTCTCGTGCCAAGCATTTTTTGAGTTGGGTAGGCACACCTATATCCTGATCATTAACACAGCCTCACAGTGAAGTCAACATTTCTCCTTAAGGAATCATCATCACGTATTCAAAAACTCAACTCAGGTATTCCTATCACTAAAGAGAAAACTCATACAATGTTTACAATGTTATATAATCATCTTCATGTACAGCCAGGTTCACATATATATATATATATATATATATATATATATATATATATATATAATGTAACACTTAACTCCACACTAAATTTAACAAAGAAATGATGCAATAAAGATATAATCCTACCTGCATGGAGAAGTTAAAAGTCATAAACTCCACAACAGGCCTTAGACCATAGTAAGCAGCACCAACTCCAATACCAGCAAACCCAGCCTGTATTATAATTTCACAAAAAATTATGTAAATCCAACATATGCAACCATGTATAAATCCTGTTCTTTTTTGGCTAGGGATAGGCAGTTAAGTTCAATTCATAAAAGACAGTCTGTTAATCTCATTTTTAAGATGGAGAGCCAACCATGGTATTGAAAACATTATTGATATTAGAGTACAATATTGTGGCGAGAAGCTGAAAAGATTAATTTTCATGTTCAATAAGCAATTTGTTGCAAAAAGTGAAAAGCGGGACACATGAAAAACACAAAAAAGCCAAAAGTAGCATCCCATTCTAATTCCAAGGAATGCATCCCAAAGCCATCATATTATTAAAGCTTCAATTTATTTATTTTATAGGTTGATTCCATCAATGACTCTTTGGACATATTAAAGTTGGACCTTGGCAAGTTCAGAGAGAAATTCAGAGGTGGTTAGATGCCAAAATCTTACAAATTTCATTTGGAGAAGATTCAGGGTGAAACACATGTGCTTTATCGCCAACTCTAACTCATAACATTGTGCTTGGGTTAGTCATACCAACTAATTCAGAAAATGAAGAATAGCAACAAATAACAATAAAGGGTCTGCTTAATGTATAGTTTGAGTTCATCATTTGTTTTATAATTAAATATAGGTTTTTAACCAAAAATTGAATACCGATGAATTTCTCAATCCAATTTTTTTACTTTCTTGAATGGTACTAGATCTAATAGACTAAAACTGGGAGAGGGTTACAGCCTCAAGAAGTACCAAATGTGTACCAATTTGCAACAATTGTTACCTAAAAGTAAACCCAGTGAAGCGGTGTAAAGAATGAAAGGGAGGGTGGGAAGGAGATGTAAATAAGTTGCAAATAAAATGGGTGGAAAAATATAGTTTGAGTTCATCATTTGTTTTATAATCAAATACAGGTTTTTAACCAAAAATTGAATACCGAAGAATTTCTCAATGCAAATTTTTTTTCTTTCTTGAATGGTACTAGATCTAATAGACTAAAACTGGGAGAGGGTTACAGCCTCAAGAAGTACCAAATGTGTACCAATTTGCAACAATTGTTACCTAAAAGTAAATCCAATAAAGCGGTGTAAAGAATGAAAGGGAGGGCGGGAAGGAGATGTAAATAAGTTGCAAACAAAATGGGTGGAAAAGTATGAAGTATGAGAGAGACAGGAAATGTAGGGAAGGAAAATGACCTCAGTGATTGGGGTATCGAGAACCCTCTCAGGGCCATACTTCTCGAGCAGCCCCTTGGATATCTAAAATGAAAGAAGAAAGAAAGTTAAGAGGTAATACATAACGGTATCGAGTTTTTAAATCCAGAGGTTGGTAAGACAAGTAAACTAACCTTGTATGCACCCTGATATTCCCCAACCTGCACTTAAACAAAAGGAAAATGAAAGAACAAACATAAGAGAAGAGGGCAAGGGCGAAAATAATTAAAAAGAATGTAAAAGGAAAGAGACAATATAATAGAATGCAAATGGATGACCTCTTCACCCATCAAGAAGACTTTAGGATCAGCTGACATTTCCTCATCGAGTGCGGTGTTGAGAGCCTCTCGAACAGTGATCTGCAGCGAAAGACGTGAATCAGAGAAACGGCGAGTTTGGTTGATATCTGATAAGAGATTAGATGAGATCAATAATACGAACCTCTTTGGCGGCAGAAGAAAAATGCCTGATAGCGGAGAAGGCAGGGCGAATGCTCTGAGTCTGCAAAAAAGAGTGTGCGTTCTGTTGTGTTCATCGTATGAAGCAGAGTGAAATGCAATTGCAAACAGACAAAAGTCGTACCTTGTGCTTTATTACACCCCACATCTTTCTTCTTTGATCTTCAATCAAGCAAACAAAAACAAGAAAGTCACCAAAGTCGTAATCCCTCAACGAATTTCATTTTTTTATATCAAAAACTAAAAAAAGTAATCAACAACAAAAGCGAGAAGCAGATATGAACAAACAACATCTACGGTGGAAACAAACACCCTAGGACTAAGTAAGAGGCGCGTGCGAGGATTCAAAGAAAGATCTGGAAGAGGATGCAGAGGAAGAAGAAGCCGCACCTGTAACTGTAGCTGGATCCGATCCCCAGTAGCCTGATGATACCCACACAAACAAGTATGAACCAAACCAAACAACCCACACCCTTTTTCTCTTGCCCTTCCTCCTTTCGCTTTTTCTTTTCTATATAATATAATTATTTATTTATCGTTACACTTTTTTTTATTTATTATTCAAACTCGATTTTATTGGAATATTATAAAATAATTTAAAATAAGAAAAATTCTCAAACTAGAAAATGATACTGATAAAGATGAAATATTTACGTAAAATTCCAGTATTATATTCTTCAATTTTTTTAAAAATTTAATTGTCCAAATGAGATTTGTTTGTATAATTTTAGAATCTAATGAAATAATATTTTTAAATACCCTTACAAATGTTTTTTTAAAGTGTTAACTAAAAAACATAAACGAAAGGAAAACCTTAATTATAAAAAATAATATACTCGCCAACCACATGGGACATGGGTCGAGCGAGGTAGGTAGGTGAGGCAGGCACAGGCTGCTGTTCCTCCCCCCTCACACTAAACATAACCATTTCACAAACAATATTTGTAAACTTCACATTAATAATTAAAAAGGAAATTAATAATATATTTTTCTAACTAAATCAATTATTTTTAAAAATATACTAAATTATCCAAGTCTTAATTATTATTTTCCTAAATTTCTTTCAATTTTATTAAATAAAAGACTATACAAAAGAGTATAATGTCAATTTTTAAAAAAGTTTAATTAAGATTTTTGTTTTTTTAATTTAGAGATCTTTCATAAAATATTTTTACAATTTAAAATATTCTACTTTTAATTTTGAGAAACTTAAATTTTAAACCTATCGTAAATTTGAATGTTTTCATATAAGTCTCTAATAAAAAGTCATTTTATTAAATACTCAAAAAAATTATAATTTATTAATTAGTATTTGTCATTTGATTTTGTCATCAACTATGTAATTTTGCTATTTCTTTATATTTTTATTTTTTATAAGTATATTCATATAAAAGAAAACTTAAATAAGTCTTATATCTCTCATTTTCAGTGCAATATCTATTAAAAAATATGTAAGTATTTAAGATATTTGCAAAAGGTAAAACCTATTCTATCTTTGATTACAAGTTGTAATTCTAACATGTGTAAATAATAATTTTGTACAAATTTATACGATAACAGTCTTAGAATAGGAATTCAACCAAATTATGGCAAACCAAAATTTTGAAAGAGATAGTGAAGATACTTGGCTTTGGAAAGAAGAGGAGCAAAGAGTATTCGGTGCGAGATGTGTATATAATACATTGCAAGATACTTTAAATGAGGAAAACACATATCTATTTAATGTCTTTTGGAGTTTGAAAGTACTTCCAACTGCAAAACATTTTGCACGACGAGTTTTGTTGAATAAGGTACCAACTAAGGACAATCTAGCACAAATTATGACAAACTTCAAACACTTCCATCTTTCGAACTTGAATGAAAAACAAAACAAGGTTTGGAAGGTTGTCTGGGTAGCAATAGTTCGGGCAATTCAGATTCATATAAATAACATTATTTTTAAGCAAAAGAAGGTAGATGTAGTGGAAATTTTCAGTGTGGCACAATTAAATGCTTGCTTATGGGTGAAAAACAAAATATCTACTGTTAGATTCTCTTACTCTGATTGGTATTGGTGTCCTTTTGAGTGTTTAAAAACTATGTGAAGTACCTAGTAGGAGAGAGATATGAGGTCTTTGCAGCAATTGAGACATGGTGTTAAGAGTTTAATTTGTTGGTTTGACCTTCTTAATTTTTTGTTGGTTATAGTACAATAAAGTTGGATAAGTTCTTCCAATGTTGAGTTATGGTGCACTTATTGTTAATCTTAGAACTACCATAGATTAATCTAGGAGGTCGTTACTAGTATGGTTGTTTTGTGCTAAAACAGAAAAATGGGAAATACAATCTTTCTAATGGTTCCTCACAGGTTCATTAATTCCTACAACGGCAGCCATGACATCTTTCATAACATGGAAGTGTTAGGATATGGATTTTAGTGCTTTTGTTGCATGTGCTACCAACTCTTAAATGGAACTACCTTTGGACATAATCTAAATTATGTATGAAGCAAAACAACAAAAGGCATAACTACCTCAAACAAACATATGACAAAAGGTGCCCCACATGTAAAAGGAATAGGACAAACAATAAAAATTTGGGTTTTAATAGAGTCTTTGGAGGAGACTAAAACCACCTTACACATATGATTAAATTAGAGAAAATAGTAGGTGGACTATGTATTTTGTTGTATTACTAAGTAAGTTAACTTTTATAATCATATACATAAACTTTTTACCTTTTAATTACTTTAATTATATTAGCATATTTTTTTCCAAGTACTTGTTTATATGTTTAAAACATGTTTATGTCTTCATTATCAAATTTGATTTACATTATATAGATTTAAATTTTTTGATAAATTAATGTTTAAATGTATAATTAGTTTAGTGTAGTAAGTATTGATAATTTTTGTTAGCATTGTAAAAAAATATTATTTTAACAGGCCCGACTCAAGGATAAAGCAAGTGGAGCACTTGCTTTAGGTCTTTAAGAAAAGAAAGCCTAAAATAAATTTTACTATCAATATTATTTTATTAAATTAATTATAATATTATATTTAAGAAAAAAGGCCTCAACAATTTTTTTGTTACTAATATACCTCTATTAAGTTAATTATAAAATTTTGTTTAAGAAAAAAAAGTCTCAAAAATAATATTTTATCACTAATATATATCTGTTAAAGTTAAATTAATTACAAGTTTGTATGTAATAATATAATTTAATTAAATTATTATTAGTGTCTATTATTTTTTATTGGAATTAAAAATGATATTTAATGAGTTCACTTTTTTTTAGTAAATTATGTTTTTGTTTATGAAAAAAGGACAATGATTAATTATCTTTATTTTCTTATAATTAATCTTAATTCTATTTTTTTCTTTTCTCCATCTTTGACCTTTGTCTCTCATTGCTTTCTTGTATTCTAAAGTCTTAGAGTTAGGGTTTTGACATATTATATTTTTGAATTTTGAATCTCATGTTTGTATTATTGTTGTTTTTATTCTGTTTGTTGAATTTGTATTAGAATTAGAAATACATTTTTTTACTCAATTTTACTTTTCAGTACTTTTAGATTTATATGTGTTCTTGAAAGTTTTTTTGTCCTTACCTTGACTAGGGACTGAAAATTTTCTACAACATAATTAGATTGAGGTTTAGTCTTTTTTCGGTGATAATAGATTAATCGAAGCATAATTCATATATAAGTTTTTTTGTAGAAAAGATAATTTAAGTTTAAGAAAAAAAAGATTTACTATCGAGTTAAGAAGAACAATATTTTTTTTTTTAATAATGATTAATCTTAAAATAACATATGCGGTTTGTGAAAAAGTTGAGACTTGAGAATAAGGAAGAGACTTGAGAGTTCAAGACACTACAAGTTTACTTTCGAGTTTACTTTGTTGACAACCTAAATTAGGTTTTATTGTTTTAACTTACTCGTTTCATATACTTATCTTTAGCAGTGTTTTATATATTATAATTTTTTATTTTATATAAAAATATATAGATATTTCAACTAGAAAATTTGAATCAGGCTATTTCAAAATCCAGAAGAAGAGAAGAACTGAGACTTTAATTGCTTGACAAAAAGGAGTTATGAATAAATTTATAAAAATAAACAAGAAAAATAAATTAAAAAATACATGTAAGTTCTCTTTGAATGGAAGATAATAAAAATATAGAAATAGGTGAAACCAACAATAGAGAAATAGAGAAAGAAAAGTAGTGAGTGATAAGGATAATTCTGATTTTCAAAGCCATGATAACGAGGAGGAAGGAGATTAAGAGATTAGATGGTGATTTTACTTTTGGCAAGAATATATATAATTCAAGTTAATGGAAGAATATCGATACAAATTTGAGAAACTTATTTGTAAAAAAATGTACGTTCTAGACACTTTTTCTTCACCAAATTATATTCAAAGGCCTAATTTTTTATGCTAAAAAAAAAACAAAAAATAAATTTTAAATAAAAAATCTCATTTATTAAATTTGCTTTAGGTCTCCGCATATGATTCATTGATTTTGTTTTGTACTATAAATATATTTTTAACTATTAGGTAAAATTAGATTATTATTAGGATAAAATAATATAAAGAGAGAAAGAATAACAAAATTGGAAGAGTGGAAATAGTAAAACGTCAGAATGGAAAAGTGGGAAGGCGCCTTCTCCCTGCACCTCCAAGAAATCTCCTGTACCCCCAAAATTTACGTTTATGCCCTTATTTAATATATTGTGAGAATGGGTGAAAGTGGCTACGGACGCAGTAAATTTCATTTACTGCGTCAACGTCCCTGCACCCCCCAAAACGTTATTATACGTTACTATTTAGTATTCTTCTACTCCGTTTCTTCTCCATCATCCAGCTTTCATTAAAATTTTTGCTCAGTTTCATTGTGGTTTGTGTGGTTCGTGGTCGTGAGAGCTGTATGGGAAACGGAATACAGAATTAGTTTCATAACGTTTTGAAACGGATTCTGTATTGCGTTTCAAAAAAATTTGCAATTTTTTTATGAAACGGATTCTGTATTCCGTTTCATAAAAAAAATTGCAAATTTTTTTCTGAAACGGAATACAGAATCCGTTTCATAACGTTTTGAAACGGTTTCTGTATTCCGTTTCCTATAAATTATGATTTTCGCACCCATTACAAAATTACATATATATATATATATATATATATATATATGTTTATTACTCATGTTCGTAGGTGGTTGTGGGGATGCTGTAAGTCAAGAATACATTTGTTTTTGGTGTTTTTGGTGTACCTAGCCCTCTTATCAGGTAGTGTCTTCTTTCTTCTTTATATCACTCTAAGTATTCTTTTTTTTTTTCATTTCACACTCCAACACTCACTCCTTAATTACATTAATTACGTAAACGAATCTTACACTCTAAAAAACCAAGAAAACCACCAAAACGGATTCCATTTCACCTTCCTCCGACACGGATTACACAATCTGTTTTGCTAAAAATTAAAAAAATGAAACGGAATGTGTCTTCCGTCTCCCAAATCTCTCTCTCCCATGGCCCATTAATCATGCACACACCCCACTCTTCCCTTAGGCTGTGTTCCTTTACCAATTCAAATTCAATCATTAATACTCTTCTCTCCACCTGTCCAACCACTTTAAAACACGTTCCACCTCTCCAACCAGTTTAAAACACGCTAAAACGGGTTTCAGAAAAACAAAAAAAAACACCAAACGGAATACATATTCCGTTTCAGCACGAAAAACATAAACACGAAACGGATTCCACAATCCGTTTCGTTAAAAAAAAAATAAAAACGGATTTGGAATTCCGTTTCAGCTCTGTG
>Ga0214543_1006005_pt1 | contig 21935 bp, 19 predicted proteins | sample CNSS2metaG_FD_160094 | JGI IMG/M metagenome (GOLD analysis project Ga0214543, IMG submission 160094) | Root nodule microbial communities from cowpea collected in UCLA plant growth center, Los Angeles, California, USA - CNSS2 | ecosystem: Host-associated > Plants > Roots > Nodule | place: USA... | reverse complement strand
CATCGGTTATCTAGAGATTATTGTTAAATTAATTATTGTTGTTGATTTACAAATCAATCAATGTAAAGTCTCAATTCATTTGTTGGCATTCTCACTTTTAATCAAAGTACAGTCTCAATTAAAAGTGTGACTTTTTAGATTATCCATAGTAAATTCAACCAAAGTACAATCTCAATTAAATTTTACTCTGCCTAATCATGTCTATTCCTTTATTTCTTCACCAAATAGAAAACTTAATTAATCAAAGTAAAGTATTGACTAATTTTAGTTAAAGTAATTACCTTTAATCAAAGTACAGTCTCAATTATTGGCAAAAACTTATTTAATCGAATGAAAGTTTCTGAATAAAATCAAAGTAAAGTCTCAATTGAATTTAAAAACCTTTTAACTCATATGATTAGCATGCGTGTAGATTTAAAATCATTATTTTCTATTCGATTAAGAAGCAAAGGACATAGATAAACAAAAACCACAACAGTAATCAAAATAACAAATACATAAATTCATCTAACCTCAAAATCTAGTTAAGAAATTACAGTGGAATCAACCCTAAAAGCTTAGCCCTCCATGGCTTGGATGGAATCCATGATAATAATATGATGAAGGAAAGAAAATAAAAGGAAGAATGAGAGATGTGGTGGATGACGGTATTTGTGAGAACCAAATAGTTTTAAGTGTCCCTCTTCTGCTCCCTTAGGCCTCTTTACATAGGCTTCAATTGGACTTGGACTTTATCTATCGGTTGCTAAATCTTTTATCTTTATTTAATTAATTAGCAACTTAATTTTTGTCCAATTTCCAATGCTGCCCCTCTTGTTTAATAATTTTTACAATATTGACCAAAATTTGACCAAAGTTGACTGCTGCTTTGACTAGTTGACCTGTTGACCAGTTTGACTGTGCAATAGTAGAATGACACGTGGCAGAGTGCACTTTCTCTTGAAAGAATTAGGGTTTTTGCAATGGAGGAATGAGTGAGGTTGCAATGGTGTTTTCGTGACGGCTGCTGCGAAGATGGTGGCGACTCTGCATGGACGACGAAGGTGCAGGTGTGATGGAGGTGTTATGGTGGACTCGAAATCTGTAGGGACGCTAGCCTCGCGTCAATGGAGAAGATGATGCATCCGCTGCTTTTACATGACTTGCTGCATTCTCGTCTGATGCGTTCTCCAATGGAGGCTTCACGGTGATGCTTCGCGTTTTCTAGATGGTGCACGAGGTTTTCTCCTACGCGATGGTGCAATTTTGCATTGGTGAAAAGCACAACGAATTATGGTTGCAGATCCAGATGATGCTGTGTTTCTAGGTGCTCGAGTCTGGTTGCTCTTTGTGCCATGGTGATGCCATGCAGGTTCGTGTTGGACGATGTTTCTCTTCTCCTCTGGTTCATCGTGGCTGCGCCGCTGTTGGTTCTTGAAAATGGTGGGGCGTTTCTGACTAGTGCAGCTATTTCGCACAATTCGTGAAGAAAAAGAGGAAGCTGTGGTGCTACAATGACTGCTCCAACGTGGTGAGTGGTTTCCATGGCTCTTTAGGTGACTTTACGGTGGGAGCGTCGATTGCCGTTGCTTGGTGATGGTGGGAGAGGAGAAAATTAGGGTTAGGGTTTCATGTGTGAGATGGGAAGAATATGATGAAGTGTCACTCTCTAATTGGTCCGGATGTGTTTGCAAGGATAATGACACGTGTCAGCATATGGTTGGACTGATTTGAAAGGTGGGGATTGCCATATCGCATAATCTGGTTGAGTGGAGTTTAACTGGTAGGAAGAGTGTAACTTAGTAAAAACTGGGATTGCAGAACATGTTTTTGTGGTCCACTTGTAGGAGGAGTGTGTAAAATAAAAACTGCGGGTGCATTTAGCTCCTGACTATTTCTTTCCAGAATTTTTTAATTTTGGACATATTTTGTATCTTTAAATATTTCAAATCCACACTTTTAATGACCCAAATTAAACTTCAGCTGCATTAACAAATATTAGAATATCCAATAATATTTTATGCAACTAAAATCAATTTTTACGCCATTTTTAACTCACGTACTCAATAAATCCAATAATCACAAATCCTAATTAAATCAATCCTAAATCACAAAAATTATATTAAATCCCCAAATTTAAACATTAAATGAGGGCAAAATTTTGAACTCATTACTCTTCCTTCTATTGATACAGCTAGCTTTGGTTCAATTTTTTCTCTTCCTTCTTCATTGAATCATTTTGCTTCTCTACTTCCGAGTTTTATCATTTGGATTGCATGATTGCATGTATATGCATCTGATACACTACCATTTATATAGATTGCATGATTTCAGTTTATCTCCTTCAATTATTTTTTTAGTTGTAGGAGTCATGCATTACGATTTCATGTTTAAAAAGTAAAACATATTAAAATATTTTCTTTTACTATAGGTCATTGTGGAAGATCATCATTTTAGTTATTTGACTTTCTTGGATTCTTAAGTGGATTATCAAGTAAATTGTAGACTCATGTTAGACTTTTCTAATTTCGTTCATGATATTTGCGAACAAGATTATACATCTCACTTTACAATTGATGATATCTTTCCAACACGTGAAGATTTAATTAAGTGGGTTAGAGGGGTTGCTTTTAATCTTGGATTTGTTGTTATTATTCTAAGATAATATAAATATAATGGACAACCAAGAAGAAAGACCCATGTATTATTAGGTTGTGAAAGAGGTGGAAAATATAGAAAATACAAATGTGATGCAAAACTGAGTTTATCTAGGACAAGAAAATGTGAGTGTCTCTTTAGATTGAGAAGCAAACCCATATCTCAAGGGGAGGGATGGGTGTTGAACGTAAAATGTGGTTACCACAATTACAATGTCTCATCTACTCTAGTTGGTCATCCCTATGCGGGTAGGTTGAAGTCCACTAAACACTCGTTACTTGTTGATATGCCTAAAAGTCAAGTAAAACCTACAAATATACTTCTGACTCTCAAAGAAAAAGATGAGTGTAATGTGACAACTTTGAAGCAAGTATCCAATGCAAGATATAGATACAAACGATCAATAAGTGGTTCAAGGACCGAGTTACAATAGTTAATGGTGATGTTGGAATGTGATCACTATATCCATTTTAGTACATGTATTGATGAATCTAATGTGGTTAGCGATCTGTTTTGGACCCATCCTGATGCTGTGAAGTTGTTAAATTCATTCAATATTGTGTTCTTAATAGGTAATACTTACAAAACCAACAAATATTGGTTGCTATTGCTTGAGATTGTTGGTGTGACCTTAACAAGATTAACTTTCTCAGCCGCGTTTGCATTTTCATGTAGTGAAAAGCAAAATAATTTCACTTGGGCTCTTGAAAGGCTAACAGGTCTGTTTATGACGTCTGAAGGTGGTCCCCAAGTCATTGTAACTGACAGAGATCTGGCTATAATGAATGTTGTTGGCATTGTGTTCCCTGAGTGTTATCATCTTCTATGTTGTTTCCATATTCAAAAAAATGTGCAGGCAAAGTGCAAAATGTTAATCAATTCTGTTTATGCATGGGATGTTGTACTGCAAGCATGGGAAAATGTTATGGACTATGAAGATGAGTTCAAGTTTAACGATTGTGTTAATCGTCTTCAGCTTGTTTGTCATTCATGACCTGTATTCTTTGAATATGTTAATGACTCGTGGATCATTCTTGACAAGAAATACTTTATGAAGGCGTGGACAAACAAAGTTATGCATTTAGGGAATACAACATCAAACATGTATATTTGCATCTTCTTATTAATTCATTTTTTTATTAATTGTTTATATGATTCCATGTATAAATTGTACTAGGGTTGAGCCTGCTCACTAGAGCCTCAAGAAAGTTCTTGGAAGTAGTATGGGAGACCTTTGTTCGTGTTGGGATGGAATTCACAACGTTATTATCTTGCAACATAACCAAATGAAGGCATCTTTTGAAAGAAGTCTTAATCTAATGAGTGACTCTTACAAGGCATTGAGTTATACAAGATTAATGGGATATGTTTCTAGATCTGCCTTAGAACTCCTTGCTCCAGAGTTAGAAAGAGTTAAGAAAATTGGATTCGATACTAGTCGTTGTGGCTGCATTCTCAAACAGACTTATGGTCTTCCATGTGCATGTGAATTAACACGAATGTAGACTAGGTTGAACTTCTCAAATGTGTCTTCTTCACAATCTGAAAGGCAATTATTTATTCAAAGATGTTGAGAAGCCAATGTGGTTTGCTTCTTGAAGATTTGATGAAGATTGAATGAAGCTTTTTTGAACTATCTTGAAGTCATAACCATTAGAATGAAGCCTACATTAATGAAGGAAAGGAGATTTGATGATATCCATGGTGATGAAGGCTGGAATGTATGCTCTCCATGTACTTACATCATTAAGAAAGTGTACTTGTAGTTTGTAATTCATATTGTAGACCTTAAAGCATTAATTAGATGTAGTTTGGTCTTTAGTGTGTTTTTAATCTGTTGAATGGCTTTTCAACATGTTAAAATGTCTCTTTTAGTCTGTTGAATGGTTTTTCAACAGGTTAAAAGGTTGGCTGCAGTAGTCTTAAACTGCAACAAATTCAATAAGTTGATTTAGTTTTTAATCGACTAATTTCACTTAAGTCAAGTGAAATCAACCGATTGATTTGAAAATCAACCTGTTGAATTTCGTAACAGTTTGACTATAAAAGTTGTGATTTTCGAAACAAAGGTTTGTTGATCATTTTAGAGCACGATTTGCTTCTGGAAACAGATCAGCATTCCTAAGGTGTTGAGGTTCTCTTGACTAAGGGCTGAAGGCTTTGAGAGCCTATTCCAACAACTAAAGCACCAAAAGTTGAAGTCCTTCCTTGAACTTTCAGGGAAAATATATCCAGACTTGGTGAAGGTGTTTTTCACCAACTTGGAGTTCAAAAATGATGTCCTACTTTCCAGCATCAAGGGTGTTCAAATGGAGATCAACAAGAGAGCTTGGAAAGATGTGGTTAGACTCAAACCAAGGGGTGTGCAAGTGACAAAAGGTGAAACTATGGCTGTTCCAGAATTAAACAAGATGCAATACTATGGCCAATGCTTGAGAAATCCTATTGCTAAAATCAAACACTTCCATGTTGGTGGTCTCAAGGTGGATCAAAGGCTACTTGGTATGATTGTCACAAAAATCTTTGTTCCACGTGCTAGCAACCATTCAACATTGAATGAGGGAGATTTGATACTCATGCACTGCATTCAACACAACATTCAAGTGGATTGGATCTATGTGTTTCGTGATCACATGTTCAAGGCCAAGTGGCTCACGGATTTTAGGCTTCCATATGTGGTTTTGGTGTCTAAATTCATTGAATACTTTGGTATTGATGTAGAGAATGAGTTAGAGGAGTCAACTGGACTATTGAACCATACTTCCAACCAAAATCTGCACAAAATGGGCTTTATCAAGGTGGGAAATGGATGGACAACTGCTGGAGCTGTTGGTGGTGGTGCAATAACCATGAAGTCGGTCCAAGTGGTGCAAATCAAGAGGAAGAACCAACTGCTGGACCCATGGACTTGATTCCCTACAATCCTCCAGAGGATAGAGGCCCTGTGTACTCACATTTTGAGAGGATGGTGTTGAACCAGCTGCATGAACTTAATGTGTCTCAACATGAACATCACAACTATTGCAATGAGAGGTTCAATGCATTGGATGGCCAAATCCATGATATCCATGATATGCTCCACTCATTCCTGACCAGAAATGACCCTCAAGATGACTGAGTGTGGTGGTTGTTTAGGATCATGCATTGCATCCTTGTGTTTGTGATTTTTCATTTTGAGTTCTGTCAGTTTCAATTGGTTTTTTTTTCATTTTAGTCGGCTGATTGCATAAGCTTTATGCATCTATTTTTTATTTTCAATTTATGTTGGTTGTATTTCCTTCCAGTATTAATTAAATGATAAGCAATGCTTGTTATCTTTATGCATTTGTTCTGTTTGATGAATCTAAAGGGGGAGAAAAATTGGAAAATGGATAATTGATCACATTAAACTAAGCATTAAAATTGGAATCAATAATCAAATCTGAATTTGAACTCATATTATTGATAGCGGGAGCATGACCACAGTTGTATACTTGCTAGCTTGTGTGTATTGCTCCTGTAAAATGTTTTTTAGGTTCATAAGCTTCAAGCTAAGGTTTTACTTCATCAATTGGTATCCAACAAATGGAAGCATTTTGCAATGGAAGATAGAAGAAGATAGATGGAATAGAGGTTGGCTTCATCAAATCAGGGGGAGATTGTTGACATGAGAAGCCAAGGTGGTTTGCTTCTTTTGAACTATCTTGAAGCCATAACCATTGGAATGAAGCCTACACTGATGAAGGAAAGGAGATTTGATGATATCCATGGTGATCAAGGCTACATTGTGTGCTCTCCATGTACTTACATCATTAAGAAAGTGTACTTGTAGTTTGTAATTCATGTTGTAGACCTTAAAGCATTAATTAGATGTAGTTTGGTCTTTAGTGTGTTTTTAATCTGTTGAATGGTTTTTCAACAAGTTAAAATGTCTCTTTTAGTCTGTTGAATGGTTTTTCAACAGGTTAAAAGGTTGGCTGCAGTAGTCTTAAATTGCAACAAATTCAATTAGTTGATTTAGTTTTTAATCGACTGATTTCGCTTAAGTCAAGTGAAATCAACCGATTGATTTGAAAATCAACCTGTTGAATTTCGTAACAATTTGACTATAAAAGCTGTGATTTTCGAAAGACAGGTTTGTTGATCATTTAAGAGCACAATTTGGTTCTGGAAACTTGTGGAAACTCTCTCCTTAGTGATCATAGGTGTTGCAGCTGTTGAAGATTGATCTTGGATCAATTCTTGAAGCTTGATCTTGGATCAATTCTTGAAGCTTTTGGCTTGGTTTGAAGCTTGGAGAAAGTTGTTTGTGGTAGGCAAGGCTGTGCTACCACTAAGGTTTGATCTTTCTCAAGCTTTGTATGTGTGCGTGATGGTTTTCCAGGTTTGCAAGAGGGTTCTTGCTGTGCTGGTGTGATTCTTGTGTGATTCAATAGTCTTTTGTGGTGTTTTTGCATATTTTGGAAGTGTAAGGGTGGATACTTTGTAAAACTTTTGAAGTAGTGCAAAGTCAAGCTAAGGTTTCCTTGACAAACTGGATGTAGCTAAGGTTTGAGTGAACCAGTATAAAAATTCGTGGTGTCCTCTCTTCTCTAACCTTTCTCTCTTGCATTTTCATTTTAAAGTTTCAAGAACTTGTGCTTTAATCATCTTTTTCATGTTCTTGCACGTTTTCATAGCATCTAAAGCATTGAGCATGTTTGCATTGTTTCTGGTTTAAAATTCAAATTCGCATTTCTGCATTTTTCCCAGTATTTCAGTCGACTGTTTTTCAGTTTCAATCGATTGATTATACCATAATAGAATCTGTTTAGTAAAATCAACCTGTTAACTCTGTTTTTGATCGATTGAAAGTGTATAGTTCAGTACTGTTTGCATCCTAAATTGGTGATCTATTTGATTCAATTAAAGGTGGCTTTTAGCTTGCAAAGATATTAACTAGCCAATTCAACCCCCCCTTCTTGGCTTTTCAACCATTTCAAAACTAACAAAAGGAAGGTTGATCTGCTACTTAATCTTTTCAAAGAAGTTGACATTGTAGGAAAAGTCACCATCAAACATAAATTACTTGATATAGTTTGCCCTTCGATGACATCGATGTTGCCGCCAGCGAGTAAAATTAAGACGAAGGGTGCACCTAAAAGTCATCGATCAAAGAAGTCAACCAAACGTGATCCCTCATGTTTTGAGCATGTTGACGCCTTAATTGAGTCATCAAGATAAGACACATGTGTTGCAAAAACAAAAAATAAGCTGAAGACAAAAGGTGTAATTCAAGAAAAGATAATACCCATGCTAGAACAGTTCAATCCAATTTTTCAGCCTTATATAGTGGATGTTGTGGATGTAGTGGCAGATGGTCATTGTGGGTATAAATGCATTACTGGGTATGGGTGAGGAGTCATGGCCTCTAATCAGACATGATTTATACAAAGAACTTAGTCAATGGCGAGATGAATATGCAACATTAGTTGGAGGCTATGATCGTCTGGAAGAACTGAGAAAGTCTTTGCTAATTCATTCACCATCAAGGGTATGACTTCTATACACTAATGTTGAAACTTATTTATTAATTTTTTTTTATGATTTTGTTTGATTATAATCTAATTAATTATATACACGCTAATCGAGACAAGTGGATGACTATACGAGACATAGGGTATGTGATTGCTAATGTAATCCTCGTCTGCTTGACATCGGTTCAAAATTTGGCAAGATTCCCACTTCGTACATCCCCACCTATTTCACAAAGTCAACATCAATTAATTTGTATCAGACATGTTTATGGTTCTCATTTTGTGCAGGTATATATTTTTTTTCAAAGAACTTTATTTCTTTATTGACTAATTACATATTTACAGGTTCGTCTACAAGAAGGTTGTCTATTACCGATGGTGGATATCATAGCATCCAACAATTGTTACCCAAAGGAAAAGGGGTGGGCATCATTCTATAGAGATAGGATGCATGCATTCGTAGATTTGCACGTAGTGGATCGTCGTTATGTAGATCTTATGGAAGACTGATATTTGTTAATTGTATTAAATATTTGACTATTGTAGTTTATTTTAGGAAATTTCATATTGTAATGTACATTTAAAAAATATGTTTGTAATTATTTTACTAATATATAAAATACTAACTCCTCTGGCCAAGGGATGGATATATTTTGGCCTTGTTGCTAACAAAATAGACGTTTGAATTTGTAATCATATATATATGAAATTACTTAATATAAAATCCAATAAAAATGTAAATTGTAACATAGATGGTCGTTGACTATCCAAACGTAGATGGTCGTTGACTTCGAACTCTATGTCCTCCTCTAGTCTCTTCCTCTTCTGTTGCATCACGAGCTATCTATAATACCTCATGCGTGCGATCCCAAGCAACTGTGCCCTCACTAACGTCTCTGCAATCTATCATCCACTAAAGACCGTTGACAATGCATTTCATGGCACCCTGTGATAATACCAAGTTAATGTCAAATATTTAAGTTACTAATAATATGAACAAATAAATTTGTAACATACCAATAAACCACCAGAAAATGATAACTTTGACGTCCTCTGAACTGGTATGCCATATGGCAAATTCCAACGAAGTCGGGGCATAACTACAAGGCTGGGTGTAACATCCCTAAGGAATATTACTTTTAAGTAAATAAAAGTGAATAAATAAAATAAAATAAAACACGGTAATATCAATAAAACCTCATTTATAATTGCATATTCCCAAAATCGCGGGAAAATAAAAACTTTAATTATAACATAATTCCAATATTTGCAATTACATTATTACAAAATCCATCAAAGTTCAACATAATTAAGATTACATCAAAAGTCTTAAAATGAAAATCCTTTTAAAATCCCCAGGTAGCCCCACACTCCGCCTCTAAGCATCTCCTGGCTCACCTGTCAAATCATTTGCTCCTGGATAACAAGTTATCTGATCATCACCACACACATACAGATAGGGTGAGCTATGCACAGATGTATAAATCCATAAAATAAATGTCATCCATCCCAATGAAGATAACATCACTAAAGCATTTCATTATTTTCAAATTTCCCATCCCTGATCTCATAATCCTTCATGAGTCATATGCATGAACTAGGTCTTGGGACTTCACTGTGCTCCCACGAAACTAACCCATTTGTGGTCCAACCCTATAAGCCTATCCTGCTCATAGTCCTACCCTACAGACTCCTCGTCTGTAGTAAAACATCCAAGCCTCCCTCGCTCGGACCATGGCACACACATAATCACCATACTATGGACTCCTCGCCCAATAGTAGTCGACGGGAAGATAACAGTTCCTTGCCTATCGTGCGCCCGACGCATGTAATCACCATACTAAGGACTCCTCGCCACTTAGCAGCCGATAGGAACTACACAGTTTCATGCCCATCATGCGTCCCACCATCAAGCACATCCCAAACCCCTACTAGACTTAATCCTTCAAGCCCAAACACCGCAAACACAAGCATATACTCACTACACTTTAAGAAGTATCAAGCCAACAATCCAAACAGTTTATATAAGCTTGGCTTCTAGCCATTCTCGCTTAAGCCATGTGCCTTCGCCCAAGCAAACTCATTAATCTCGCCTAAGCTGAATCATCTCGCCTGAGCGAGCCTAAAATAGTGGTTGCATCATACCATCTCGCTTAGGCGAGCTTGTCTCGGCTGAGCGAGTCATATCTTCACCTAAAAATGCATAAACATCTCGCTGCTATTTTCATGGACTATTGATAACGCTGTCGTTGACGCTGTCAAATTAATACTAATAAACTATAGCAACGCAGTATTGCTAAGATAGTAGTCAACAAAATAGAAAGGGTAAAGTAACCCAAAGTCGTCTCCCAATGAACACGGAATTGATTTTTAACAAGTTAGTTCTTATAAAATCTGTACAAAACGGTTAGTCAAATAAAAATATGGGAGGATTAAGATAAAAAGATAAAATAAGATAAAAACAATAGTAAAGAAAATAGATTGATTCCATTGCTTTTTCGAAATAGATTCATCATCGGTTATCTAAAGATTATTACTCAATTAATTATTGTTGTAGATTTACAAATTAATCAATGTAAAGTCTCAATTAATTTGTTGGCGTTCTAACTTTTAACCAAAGTACAGTCTCAATTAAAAGTGAGAACTTTTAAATTATCCACAGTAAATTCAATCAAAGTACATTCTCAATCAAATTTTACTATGCCTAATCATGTCTATTCTCTTATCTCCTCACCAAATAAAAATCTTAATTAATCAAAGTAAAGTCTCGATTAATTTTCGTTAGAGTAAATACCTTTAACCAAAGTAAAGTCTCAATTATTGGTAAACACTCATTCAATCACATGAAAGTTTCTAAATAAAATCAAAGTAAACTCTCAATTAAATTTAAAAACCCTTGAACTCATATGATCAACATGCATATAGATTTAAAATCATTACTTTTTACGTGATTCAAAGATAAAAGACATAGATGAATTAAAACCTCAACAATAATAAAAAGAACAAAGAAATTAATTCATTCTAACCTCAAAATCCATAATGAAATTACAATGGAATCAACCCAAGAAGTTTAGCAATCCATAGAATACAAAATAAAAAGAAGAACAAAGAGAAGAAAAGAGAGATAAAGGAAACGAAATTAGGCACCCCTAAGGGTTCCAAAACTCCGAAGTCTCGAGCTTGTCCTCTTCTGCTTCTCCCTTGGCCTCTTTATATAGGCTTCAATCGAACTTGGACTTTATATGTTCGGTTGCTAAAATATTTTATCTTTATTTAATTAATTAGCAACTTAATTTCTGTCCAATTTCCAATTCTGCCCCTCTTCTTTGACAATTTTTACAATATTGACCAGAGTTGACTGCTGCTTTGACCAATTGACTTGTTGACTAGTTTCACTGTGCAATGAGAAGCTGACACGTTGCAGAGTGCTTTCTCTCTCTAGAACTAGGATTTCACTCTCACACTCTTCTCCAACTCGCGGTGGCTGCTACGTGGCTGACGGCGCGGTGGTGGTGGCTGCCTGTTCTTCTCCGGCGAAGGCGCGGTGGTAGAGGCGTGAACTTTGTTGGCCGTTGCTGGTTCGAAAGCCGGTGAGATGAAGAACGAAATTGCAGTGACCTAACTCGCATCTCTGGTGTCTATGAACCTCTGATTCGTGAATAGAGTTTCCTTGCAGATGCAGATGGTGCGGTGTAGATGATGGAACAATGCGTGGAGGCACTGGTTTCCGACGTTTCTAATGCAGGTGCGCTATGGAGGAGGTTCGTTCATGGTGCAGTTGCAGATATGTGATGGTGGCGCGCTGGTGTAGTTGCAGATTCGTGTGGAGATGGAGAGCGGTGCAGATTCACGGCGTTGGGCGCTGCTGCGGTGGTTGTAGGTGCGCGAACGGTGGTTTGTTCTCCATCAATGGCTGTTGTGGTATTTTCGACTAAAAGGTTGGGCGTTGATGATGAAGAATGGAGGGGAGCTACCATGGCTGCTGATGTAGGAAGAAGAAGACTGAACTGTGGTGGCCGAACTTGATGCAAGCGGCAGCCACCGGTGGTGCTGGTGCTCCCGGCGGTGGAAACATGGTGAAGATGGAGGCTAGGGTTTCTGGTTGTGTGGAGATGAAGATGATGACGTGGCAACATGTTATTGGCTCAAATTCTTTAGTGGAGATTAAGCCCACGTGGCATGTGCTGGTTGGCCAATTTTAAGAGTTGAGGATTGCCACATGGCAGCATCCGAGTGCATCTATTTTATGAGTGGAAAAAGGTGTGCAAATAGACAAAGGCAAAGGTGCAGAATTAGGTTTTGTGAGACCCATTTGGAAATAGGGGTGTGTATATGTAAAAACTAGGGTGCATAAGTGATTTTCTCCAGAACTAGTTGATTTTAGCCTTATTTTAAGGTGGTTTGTAACTTCAATCAATTTATTTTTCCACCTTAAATGAGCTTAATTTTAACTTCAACTGCATCAACAAACGTTAGAATATCCAAAAATAATTTATGCAGCTAAAAATCACTTTTTAACACATTTTTACCACACAAGCTCAAATAGCCTAATTTTTAGAATTATCAATTAAATCACTCTTTAAGCACATAAATTCAATTAAATACCCATAATTAAACACTGAATGAGGGCAAAAATATGCACTCATCATAACCACACACTTATCCTTTTGCACTCCTGGGCAAAATTGAACAATTCCAAAACTTCTTTTGAGGTATTTTATTTCACATCAACACTGGATCAAAGGAATGAACCTTACTTGAGACAAATCAATATTCTAAAAATCAAGTTACCATGCATATACAAACGGAAAGATTCTATTTTTCACACATGAGTTAATCTTTTGAATTCACAAGACAATCAATTATGAAAGAAAGTACTCAAGTTAAATGTGTATTTTTTCACCAAAATCTCTCAAGTGTTTTGGCTTGTGTTTTCACTCAAAATACCCATGCAAGTAAACACTTCTAATACTTAACAAGACTCTAATATTCACAAACTTTCAGAAAATATGCAATCAAAAATCATGAGGACTCTTCACAGGTTATAACGGGGCCAAGGCAAAGGTAGGAAAAATTTTAGGACTTTTGGGTTTTTGAAATAGTAATGTAGAAAGAATATGGAGCATAATTTCAAAAACAACTCTTTTTTCGTTTATTGCTTTGTTGCTCTCTTTTTTTTTAAAAAAAGCAATTATTTCAACACTTTTTCATCAACAATTTTTCCTTTTGCCATTTTTATTAATTTGTGGGTGAGGTACTCACCCACACACTTTATTCCTCAACCATTCCTGAACATAATCCATTAGCTCATTCTTTCTTCCTAAGGTAGAATATGGTCTTTTTCTTTTCAAGGTTATGCAATAGGCTTAAAACAAGAAAAAGAGGTTTAATGCTCAAAGGGGCTACCAATGGATTAATATCAAGGTGGGCTTATTTGGAAAAGTAGCTAAAAACAAGAAATGCCTCAGTCATATCAAATCATGCATATTCACCTAAGTTGAAAAACAAAAGAATCAAGCTAAATATTTGAGTATAAATAAACATGAGCAAGTCACTCAAGAAAAAATAGGAATGACACATGGTGGTCCATCCTTTGCATTAAGGCTCAAGACGCACAAGGTCAAAACTCTTTCACAAAAGATTTAATCAAGAAATTCTCAAATCAACTCAATTAGTAAATCCTAGAAACAATCCACTCATATCAACATGACCTTTATTTTTCCAGAATTATGATCATCCCAATTACTGAATCAAATCCTAAAAATCCAATCTCAATATGTTTTATTGAAAGCAGGGAAATATTTTTGGTGGACTTCTTATGAGACATTTTTTAAAATTTTTACTTAGTAAAAATTTAATACTTTCACAATTTTCTCAAAACGATCTGCTCCCGGATAACAAGTTATCCGATCATCGCCACACACACAGAAATAGAGTGAGCTATGCACAGATATATAAAACCATAAAATAAATATGTCATCCATCCCAATGAAGATAACATCACTAAAGTATTTCATTATTTTCAAATTTCTCATCCCTGATCTCATAATCCTTTATGAGTCATATGCATGAACTAGGTCTTGGGACTTCACTGTGCTCCCACGAAACTAACCCTTCGTGGTCCAACCCTATGAGCTTATTCTGCTTATAGTCCTGCCCTACAGACTCCCCATCTGTAGTAAAACATCCAAGCCTCCCTCACTCGGACCATGGAACGCACGCAATCACCATACTATAGACTCCTCGCCCAATAGCAGCCGACGGGAACATAACAGTTCCTTGCCCATCGTGCGCCTGACGCATGTAATCACCATGCTAAGGACTCCTCGCCACTTAGCAGCCGACGGGAACTACACAGTTCCATGCCCATCATGCGTCCCACCATCAAGCACATCCCAAACCCCTACTAGACTTAATCCTTCAAGCCCAAACACTGCAAACACAAGCATATACTCACTACACTTTAAGAAGTATCAAGCCAACAATCCAAACAGTGTATATAAGCTTGTCTTCTAGCCATTCTCGCTTAAGCTATGTGCCTTCGCCCAAGCGAGGTCATTAATCTCACATAAGCTGAATCATCTCGCCTGAGCAAGCCTGAAACAATGACCGCATCACACCATCTCGCCAAGGCGATTTCATCTCAGAGCTCACCTGAGCGAGTCACATCTTCGCCCAAAAACGCGTAAACACCTCGCTTGAACGAGAATCCGACGTATACTGCATGAAACCTCAACTAATCCTCGCTTAGGCGAGCCACCCTCACCTAAGCGAGAGTATATGTCGCTCAAACACCAAAACCCCTCGCCTGGACAAGAAGTCACGCTCAATTATGCACAGGTCTCATCGCGTCCTCGCTTGGGCGAGCATGTCTCGCATGAGCGAGAAAGCAAGTCGCTTAAAACCAAGCCAGTCGCTTGGGCGAGATGCTCGACCCCTAAACCAATAGCGAAACCCTGCAACTCTCGCTTAGGCGAGAGTGACCAGCTTGGGCGAGAATTGCAGTATTCCTCTTCTAGTCTTGCGCGAAAAATTCGACAACCATACCAAACACAATTCACACATTACTAAGCACAAAATAATGACCAGCAAACATTAGGACATGTTATATCATCCATTTAAAATACCCCCACTCGAGATTGAATCATCTCTAACCATTCCATACCCAAAACCCTCATTCTCAAATCAAATAATGCATAAAAGGGTTTTGCAACCGACAACAACTAAGCCAATTCTTCACCACAGTGCACATAATCCAAAATTCATACCATACAGATTTCAATTGAGATTATAATGACACAGAACCATACACAATTCATGAAATTTACGCACGCAAAAGGACAGCTCCCCTAACCTGGACTTCTTGCAGAAATTATAATGATATAGCTCTTCTTCTTGCCTCCAAATGAATTTCTCCTTAATGTTCCTGATGAGTCATTATTTTCTTCCATTCCACTAGCCTTTGTGCACCCATTAGACAATTGATTAGTGCTTAATTGTTCATCATTAGAGTGTTTTTCATCTGTTGGGCTTTATTGGGCCACTATTCCGAATTTGGACTAATTTCACATTATTTGGCCTAATTTTTGTTTTTAATTATTTTTAGGTATTTGGGTGAAGCAATTTTGGAGCTTGGACATTAATATTTAGTTAAAGAGTCTTTCCACATCATTGTCACATCATTTCCATGTCATTTCCACGTCAGCAAAGTCAATGGGTCAACATTTGAGGCCCTAGAGTGGCATTTTTGTAAATCTGAGTGGCAGAGTGGCAGTTTTGTAAATATGAGTGGCAGGTTTGTAAATATGAGTGGCAGGGGTGATATGACCACGAAATTAGGTCTGCATGAAGAGGGAGGGCCGCTACTTCATCTTCTCCATTCTCTCCAACTCCATTTTTCGTGCTCCAAGCTTCCATGGATGCCTCCCCTTGCGGTTTTTCACATCTTTGGGTAATTTTTACCGTTTTTATGCACATTTGACAGCACCCATTGAGGGTTTTGTGTTTTGATTTCGTTTTCTACATTTGGCAGCTCGTTTTGTGATTTCATGGGGTTTTCGCATTTATATATGATAGCACCGTTTTGCATTCCATTTAAGCTTTGAAATCTCTATTTTTGCTCTTAAATTGCATTTTCAGATTTCATAAGTTAGGGTTCTTGGTTCTATTTTTGTGATTCCAGTTTTGAAATGTTTAATTGCTCATTTTCATGTCTAACTAAATTCGTGTATTGACTCCTTGATGAAAAATGCAATGAAACTTTGAGGTTTTGCTTGTTTTGTGAAATCTGCCATGTTTTTGTTCTGAATTCGTGGAATGCATGTGGTGAATCTGTTAATGCTTAATTTACAGGGTAATTGCATATGTTTTGGTTAAGATACGTTCATGCTTAATGTTTGTAGCTTGGCTGTCATGGATTTAAGGATGTGTGCATTGCTTAATTGCATAATGAAGGTAGATTGTAATTTTCTCTTAGTGAATTATTATCTAGTGGATTGAGATAAGGCAGAGTTGGTGTTAATTTGGTGGCCTATGATAAGTGAAATTGCGTTTGAATCAAGGATGTCAATACGGTTTTAATCACTATAGCATTTAATTCAATCTGTTGATTAGCATTCTGAATTTGTCTGCCAACCCCCCCCCCCTTGTGTTATTGTTGTGTTCATCTGGAAATTTCACTTTGAATGAAAATATTGGTCGTTGGGAGATGACTTGGTTCACTTTCATATACTATATTTAATATGTTTTAATTTGGTGGGGTACGGCCTCTATTCAAGAGCCATCATTTGGTGGTTTTTCAACCCTTATTGTTTTCCCTTCTGCTAGGTTTTCTTTGCCTCTTCACATTAAAACCACAACTAGTATTTAGCAAAAAGGAAGTCAGATTTGGGTTCACCAAGGTTTGAACCCATACCATTCCAATGTTCAATTCAATACACAACCACCCAACCATATCATGTTTCGTGATACACTCCCACCAGTATAGGGTTACATTACCAATTCCATGCTCATACATATTATTAAAAATTAATAATAAAACAAGAACACATAATTGGCATACATAGGACTCGAACCCAAGTCCTTTCACACAATCAAAGTACTCTCAACCACTTGAGCTAGTACTTTTCCACATCACATCAAATAATATTTAATGCCATAAAGGCTCTTCCTACCCGCATTTATTAATTAATTAATTAATTTCACGGGTCTTGCCCTGGGTCGCTCGGCCTCAACTCCGCGTAAAATGTAAGGATGGGAGACCCTCCTAAACCACTACAAATATCCATCCAAACATGAAAAAGGAACTGGCGCGGGGACCACCTGAACTACGACAAACTGATTGTAGTCTCTCCATCGATCATCAATAGTCACAAAGTCCAACATGAGAAGCGAACTCGACATTAGTGGAATAGGCTGCATGAAGCCAAATTGTCGCAGCACACGATCTAGCAGATGACGATGTACGAGGATAACAAGCCTGAGGAAGCTAGAAAAGATGACAGATACAACAAGTGGTCAACCAGCTCTATGTACTCCATATGGGCTCCAAATCACCTCATCATATGTCAAGGCATCCAACTGGACTCTAACATCAGCTGTAGCGGAAGTAGCGCGTCCAGTGACATAATGTCTAGCATGGGGTTCGGTCTCCACATATGTATCTCGTAATTGTTTCCTTCCCAATGCAGGGAAGTGCTCGTATATCCAAGCCTGTATCAAATCACATTTCATTTAACTATTGTGATATAAAATAAAAAACAAGTAAAATATTGAACAAAATGTAATATAAAAGGGTACCTGTAGAAGAGGTAGATATCCAGCTAATTGCTTTGTATTTGCAAAGTTGGCATCTCTTAGTTGCTCATATAAGTAGACAAGAGCAACAACTCCCCAAGCATATCTACGGCATGTAGGGAGATCTCTAAATAGCTCGAGGTAATGAGTACGAACATATGTGACGCTTTTATTAGCAAATATCGTGCACCCTACAAGGTGCAAAAGATATGCACGTGCAGCAAACTCCCATAGCTCGTTATCACAACAGCTATCATACAGCTCTCTCAACCAGCTAAGTCTGACCTGTCCACCCCGACTTTGATTCAACTCATTGGAAACCATGGCCCGATCAACACCAAGAAGTGTCATCAAAATCTCAATTGAATCTTCATATTCAAGACTTTCAGTAGAGCAAAACTCTTCAGTGATGGGAAGATGAAGGAGAGACCAGACATCATCTAAAGAGATGTCATCTCACCAATTGGTAGATGAAAAGTATTAGTCTTGGGATGCCATCTCTCCACGAAACCTAATATTAACCCAATATCGGGATATTCATATAAAATATCGCACAGAGGCGATAATCCAGAAGCTACCACAAAGGGGAGAACAGAAGGGTGAGGAGTTCCTAATTTTTTCACTTTTTTAATATGGGAGACTACTTTCACAACTCGATCCTAAGAAAAAAGAAACATAAAACAATAAAAATGCATAACAATAAAATAAAACATTTATAAAAACTTCTTACTAACCTGACCATCCCATATGATCCGTGCAACATGATCCTGATACCGAGTCAATAAAGATGTATCAAAGGGAACACCTAGAAATCCTGCACCATCGTTATCAATCTCATGTTCCTCGTCCTAAGGAACATCGGAGACCTCATGCTCAAAAACATCATCCTGAACAACAGCAGCCTCTTGCTGACCCCTTCTATGAGCTAAAGTGGTTGGTCTCCTCCGTGCAGCACCCTGTGCAGAACTCTCGAGTGCATCATGTGAACCGCGTCTAGATAAATTTCCTCGTGTCCTAACCATATCTATAATTCAAAGTTTCAAACATTACAATCAAACATAAATCATAAAACAAGTAGGGTATAAGCAGCCAGGAGATTTCTAGTTTCAACAACACTATGTGCAATGACAAGGACCTTCTCAACAACACTATTCAGAATTTCAAGGAATGACTCGTGGCCCCATTCCAGGGATCTTCTCAAATCTCTCAAAACTATCCATCTTGGACCTCTCTCACAACAAAATTAAACCATGCATATATTCATATATATATATATATATATATATATATATATATAGTGGGAAACTGAAAAAGAATATTGAAACTAAAAAAAGAAAGGAAACAAATGTCGAGATCCGTTTTGCAATTTCTTGAAATGGATGTCGACATCCGTTTCACCAAAAACAAAAAAAAATTACGAAACGGATCTCGAAATTCGTCTCACAATTTAACGAAACAGATATCGACGTCCGTTTCACAAAAAACAAAAAAAAAAAACATATCAAAACGGATCTCGACATCCGTTTCATAGTTTAACAAAATGGATCTCGACATCCTTTTCAGAAAAAAACCAAAAAACTAACATAACGGGTGTCGACATACGTTTCACAAATTCCTGAAATGGATGTCGACATCCGTTTCACAAAAAAGCAAAACAAAAAAAAAGGAAACGGATCTCGACATCCGTTGTAGAATTCTCTAAAGCGGATGTCGACATCCGTTATGGCAAAGTTTAGTGAAAAATAAAATGGGTATTCACATTATAAGGGTTGCAGATTAAAGTGATTAAAACATTGATAGATGGCTCACATGGCATATAACATACAACAACATTCACAACATTCAGATTGTATCATCGTTCACGTAAAACCAAACAAAATATGAATGAGAAAAACTTAACTGGATGTGAGTGGTGTCTGGATGATATGTGAAGGCCAAGTGAAGGAAAAAAATGGGGCAATGCCTACTACTGCTCGTTGCTTGCTTGTTGCTGGCTTAGATCTGCTCCAAGTGAAGGCAAAGGCAAATTGGCAAAGTGAAGGCAAAGAGGGATAGGCCTAATTTTAAATGGCTAGGTCAAATTCACGTGACCAGATTCGTTGGTGTGTAGGGCTGTAGAGGAAAAGCAGATTCCCTTTTTTCAGTGTTCAGCGTTGCAGGGGATAGGGGTGTAGGGTTTTTACTTTTTTGGGGGTATAGGAGAAAGGCTTGGGGGTGCGGAGAGAAACGCCCTTTTGAGTAATGAGCTTTAAGAGTGATGGTCTTTTCCTTTTTGATGATTATGCCATCTTGTTTCAGCTCCAGCTCATTTACCCTTTTAGGATTCCAACGAACTCTTCAATGGACATGTCTAAATTAAGTACCAAAAGTAACGTAAACAATCTAAGTTTCTAAACAAAAAGTGTGCAAAAAATTTAATAGAAATAGGTTTCTATAACAATAAAATATATAACATGATTTTTAAATTAAAAACAATACTAAAAAAGAACATTATAACATTGAAATAAACATGAAAAAAGTGCAAAAATGAAAAATAAACGATAAAACCTGTTATCCTACACTTGAATCCTATAATCTATTTAATATAATTGAACAAATGTAGTTTGATATGGATTTTTTTTTCCATTTATTATCTATCTTTTTTACTTTTCTAACAACCGGTATCAGAACATTGATTAGGAGTTTTAGTTTATACTTTGAAGATGGGAGACACTGATGGTGCCATAACCATGATTAAATTGGATTCTACTAATTATTCAATATGAAAATCGCACATGAAGATCTGCTATTTTTCAAAGATCTTTATGATCCTATTGAGGAACATCGTGTTAAACCAACAGATAGATCTAAAGATAAATAGGAAGACCATTGGCGTTATCAGACAATGGATATATCAATCTATTTATCATCATATATTAGGTGAGACTCTTGTTTACAACTTTTGGAAAATATTAAGTGAGTTGTTTGAGTCTAAAGATTTCCTTGAACAAAGCATTCCTTATCATGAAGCAAGTAAACTTGAAATACAAGGATGGTTTTTTCGTGGTTGAGCACTTGAGCAGTTATGGTGAATCAATTGATCACCATGGAGATTGTACTAGAAGATGAGCTACTAGCATTGTTGATGCTTAGCTCATTACCAAAAAATTGGGGGACATTGGTGTTATCTTTGTGTAATTCTACTCCTAATGGAAAATTGACTTTTGGCATGGTCAAGGATGGTCTCTTAAATGAAGAAACTAAGAGGAAGAATAGTAGTAGGGATATCTCCTATACTCAAAATGAGGCTTTAGTTATGGAGTCAAGAGCAAGAAATTCTCAAAGATTTAATGATCGCTTTCAAAGATTCAATGATCATAGCAAGTCAAGAGGAAAGTCAATGCCAAAGAAAGACATCATATGTTTCCAATGTAATAAACCGAGATAAATGATTAAAGAGTGAAGGATCCTCAAGTAAGAGATGAAGGGATAGAGGAAACAAGAATAATAAAGGAGAAGAAAAATACAAATCCACCAATGTAGTTGTGTTTGATGGTGAAGTTATCATTATTTATTAAGATAACTATATTAATCTCACAAACCAAGAGTATGAATGAGTTATTAACTCTACCACCTCATTTCATGTTACATCCCACCGTGATTTCACATCCCATATTGCTGGAGATTTTAGGCATATGAAGATGGGGTAAGCAAGGTTGTTGGCATTGGATAATGATGAAGGCGTGACCACCTCCTTAGAAGCTCCCTCAAGAAGGATCACTAGAAGCATGTATAGAGGGGAGTCTTCTATTCCATCATCTTTATCTTTGTTTTGCATTACTTTAGTTTGAATTCCCTAAGTTGGTTTCTAGTTAACTTATTTTGGTTGACTTGTTGACTTCGACCCAAAGTTGACCTTTGACCAAGATTAGATTAACTTAAATCAACATGCTAATCCTTGTTTGTCTTGTTTTGTAGGTAATTAAGAGAAAGTAGAGCATGGCTAGGTGGCACATGGTGATTGGAGCA
>Ga0214543_1006001_pt1 | contig 21945 bp, 9 predicted proteins | sample CNSS2metaG_FD_160094 | JGI IMG/M metagenome (GOLD analysis project Ga0214543, IMG submission 160094) | Root nodule microbial communities from cowpea collected in UCLA plant growth center, Los Angeles, California, USA - CNSS2 | ecosystem: Host-associated > Plants > Roots > Nodule | place: USA... | reverse complement strand
TGTTGATGATAAACTTTATGTTACTCTTTCATATATATTATTGTTATATTGTTTAGATTCTATTGTCATGAATGCTTATTTTGAATAAAAAAAATGATGTAAAAAAATTAATTTTTTTTAATTAAAAAAATTATTATTTTTTAATTAAAAAAAGTTTATATATAACAAATATAATTTAGCACCCCTACAATTTTTGGTCTAGTTCCGCCACTGTTTCCTACATAATTTAAATGTAGGAAACAAGGAGAAACAACCCATAGTATGCAACATACTGACAAAAACTAAATAATACCATCCTTCCACCCTCATCTGTATCCACAAATATTTCAAACTTTTTTGTCAAAGGATCGTACAACTTCACCGGATGGTTAAACAATTTTTTTCTGACAGAACATTTGGAAGTAATCGGGCAAGATTATCAACAGCTACCAGAACAATCAACAGAAACCCTATATTAGTAAAAATAACTCCAAATGTACACTAAAAATTTAAAAAAAAATTACTAAAGTTTCATACCATGTTTGGAATGAACTACACTCTAAATGCTTGGAAAAATTTGATTGAGGACAGAGGGTCACATGCTAGACCATTGTTTCTTCTACCAGGATACACAACTTCATTCCAGTCCAGATCGAACAACCTTATGCAAAAGTATCGATCTCCACAGTAAAGGCTACATACGTAATATACATCGTTTAGCTCACAAAACCACATCAACTGCTCTACCGCACGGAACTGTCTCTGAGGAAGAAGAGTTTGTTCAAATTCTATGTTGATCACGTTTCCTTTCAGATCACTAAAAAAATTTGTCCCCAGTAGTAGAGATTTGCCCCATTGTTCATAAAATTCTTCTTCGAACTCCAAACACTCCTGTCATACATAAAACCACAACGATCCTTAAAAATAAGAAGTGCATAAAATATAATATGGACATGGTTGAAGCAAAGAATGACAGAAAAATTAAAACTTTCATCCAAAAACTAATTGTATACATCAAACACACAAAACATAAACAAAATCAAACATGCAAACGGACTTACCTCTAAGGGTTCCATCACCATGACAAAGTTCTGGTATAAATTGGTGAAGCTGAAAGCCTTGGAGGTAGACATTGATCGTCGAAAGGTTTTGTAACTCGTGAGGAAGACTGTTTTTCTTCTTCGTTTCTGAACAAAATAACCTACAGCCTTCAAATCTCCTTTTAACTAAACTAAAGGAAACATCTGTTGCAACTCCAAACGTTCTGACCTTTAGAATAATAAGCTGCAGAATATTAGTCTGAACACGTTGATAAGACAAACCATAATTCCTTTTGCCGCCATCTCTTCGTATTCCCATCAATATCTTATTTGGAATTTAATGATATTATTAATTTAAACTAAAAAATAACATTTCTGATACAATTTGAAATATCTACTAATAGGTTCAATCACCAATTAAAATCTTAATGACATTATATATCAAATTTAATAGTAATGACATCAAATTTAAATTTAGCAACAATTAATAAACTTTTAAATCAATAACATTACAAATATAACCAAAATTAAAAAAATTTGAATATAGTACATCAAATTAATTAATTCTTCGTAGTTATAGTAGATTATATTTACTTAATAATTGTAATAATTTCATATACTCAAATTAACAAATCAATTCTTTAAAATCATTTAAATTGAAATAAATCATTTATATACAATAACATTAAATAACAATATGTATTAAAACAAATCAAATTACATTTACATATATACTTAAACCTACCTTACAACTAATTCATCATGAAATATACTAAAAAATATAACATAAAATAATAGTTAATTTCAGCTAATTATATCAATAATATTCCTTAAATTAATCTAATCGGTGCATACAATTAAATTAAGTATTGAACTCTTCAAAATATTTTTTTTTCCTAATCATTTATTTATACATAAACATATAAAAGTCATTTTTTCAACATTACCAAATTTTAAAAGCAAAAAAACACGACTCGTGCGTATGCACGGGTCTCCTACTAGTATTGAGTAAAAATAAGAAAGTTGAGCACCATATAAAGATGATGACCTATAAGTCCATCGTCTTAAGGTTTTGGGTTAAGAGTGGTGTCAATCCCTTATGTGTGGATTGGACTCATGTCTCATTGGTATTGTATCTTTCCAATGATCCTCTCTCAAAAAATTCAACAGTGGTATCAGAGTCTGGTTCGTGTGTTGTGTTTCAATGGATAAGATTGGGAAGAAAACATATGATAAAAACAAAATCCAGTAATGCAAAAAAGAAATTAAAGACAAAAGAAACTAAAATAAAGGGTTCATCTCTCTACCTATTATTCTTTATGATCAATTCATTCTTTAATTGTGTTTGAACGAGACAATTTAAGAGAGTAATTAATTTATTTGAAGAATTTGAAATTTTTTTTAAGGAAAATGATATGTTTAGATGAGAAAATTAAAAGAAAATTGAAGTTGAAAACTTTTAAGAATGTGTTTTAAATAACTAAAATAATAGATTTTGAAATTCACTCAATAAATAAGGAATTTCAATTGAAATTCCCCAACTTGGTTAGGACAAAAAAAAGTCTATATGTCCAAAAAGTTGATCGGGTCGGGTAGAAGGTCGAGCTGGGTCGGCCAGGATTGAAGGTCGAGTCGAGTTGGGCCAGCATAGGCCGAAGGTTGAGACGGATCCGTCTAGACTAAAGGTCAAGTCGGATGACCCAGGTCGGGCCAAAGGTCGATTTGGGCTGAAGGTGAAGCCAAGTCAGGTCGATCCAGATCGAAGGTCAAACTGGTCTGGCTTGGGATGAAGGTTGAGTCGAGTTAGGTTGAGGTCAAATGTAGAGTTTCGTTGGCCAGCCAAAAGTTTAGCGTGAGCCGAAGGTCTAGCCGGGTAGTCGGGTAAAAGGTCGAGTTAGGTCGGGTCGGGCTGACCTACTCAGGTTAGGGCGAAGGTTTATTTAAGTTGGTCCATGTTGGACTAAAGGGCAAGCCAACTTGGGTCGGTCTGGCCGGGCTGAAGGTCAAACTTGGTCAAGTCGAAGTTCAAGTAGGGTCGGGTGGGCCGAAGGTTGAGCTGGGCTGGGTAAGGCAAAAGGTTGGGTCAAAGGTCGTGAAGGGTTGGTCTGGGTGGGGTAGAAGGTCGAGTTGGGCAAGTCCAAGTTGAAAGTCGAGTCGAGTTGGTCCGGACCGAAGGTTGAGTCGGGAAGAGCCGAACCAAAGATCGAACTGAGCTGAAGGTCAAATTGAACAAAATGTCAAGACAAGTCGTATTGAATTAAAGATCGAACTAAGTTAAGTTAGTTCAAAGATAGAATTGAATTCGTTGTAAAATAACAATTAAATTATTTTATTCAAACAAAAAAAATTAAAATTTAGAATATTTTAATTACTTTATCTTATTTAACTAATTAAGAAATAGAAAAAATTTAATCGCAAGTAATTCAATTACTAGATATTTTCAATTTCTTTGGAATCGTCGACATCCTCCCTCCAAATGAAGGTTAGGGACAATTTACATTTCTTCCAGGTCCACCATAGTAAAAATAATTCCCCCATGCCTGGTTAACCCCTCCTTGTATGTGGTAGCAATTTGGATGATCTGCTAGAACCTTTAAATCTGACAAGGGAATCAAGTTATTGTCCCAATCCACAACTTGCATATTCCTGAAATATGAAGCTTTTCCAAAACCCTCTTCTGCAAAATGTCCACTACCCATTTGAGTGGAAGTGTGAGACCCTGATATCCCTGAATTCACTATTTCTCCACCAAAGTGAATCATGCTTGCATGATCTCTTAAGTGGCTGAACAACGACGATGGCCAGTACCCAACTAGGCTCCCGCCTCCAAATTCAAGCCACCAGTTCCCATGCTTCGGATCCTGCCAAAATAACCAAACCTTCTATTTTTATCACAAAGCAAACCTACTCAACACATAGACATAATCATTCATATATAGCAACATCAGAAATCACATGAGAAAATGGTCAAAAAGAGCCACCGCTTGAAAGGTGCAGAGTGAAATATGCAAAAGTGTTGGGATTTTGCTAAACTGTTACGGAAATGAAGGAAAACAAAAAACAAAGGTGTGGTGAGCTCAAACATTTTTAAGCTCTTTAGTTGGAAAAGGAAAAAGAATCTTAAAGAAGAAAAGCCTATGGGAGTTACAACACATTATTCGTATGCACTCTCAATCACGCGTGTGATGTCCAGACTACTAAAGTGGTGTTGCACATATTAACTATGACGCGACACTGTACACAATTTTTTCTTCCCCTTTTTCTCTGTCATTGTTTCATATCTTTCAGATAAATCATTACCCTGCCAAATTTTGTAATCACCTTGTCTTTACTTAATTTAGAGTTCTTTAATTTATACGCCTAATAATTACAAATTAATTTTATACACGTTTAATAATTTAGAGTTGTCATACTATGATGACTTCGCAATAGAATGGAATCATATTGGATAAAATGGTGTATGCAAATTAGATTCTTTTAAGATAAAATGTATTTTTTTTGTCTTTTCTTTATATTTTGAAATTCGGTTTTGATTCTTTTAAAAGCTTTTGTCCGCATTTACTTTCTTTACTTTTCCTCAAACACTGTATAAATATTCTTTTCCCTATAGTGTTATTGAAATCACTTTTATAATAAAGAATATTGTATTTTAAAATTAGAGAGACTAAGAAGTAAAAGATTAGAACACACTAAAGTTCTAAAAATTTTAGAGGAAGAAAAACATTTTTTTATGATATAATTCAGAGGTAATAAGAAACTTCCGAAAGTGTGGAGAGCCCCACATTGACAATCTTTTTAGTTTAGATTTTCTTTTAGTTTTTTGCACCTTTGACTACGAGAATTGCATATTTTGCTTGACTAAAAAAATTATTGAGATTCAATGGTGGACGTCACTCTTCTATCATCAAAATCCAATGAATGCTTTATTTCACACATGGGACCCATAAGTTGATCTTGTGTAAATTATCCATAATCTTACAACTTTAACTGTAAATTAAGAAAATGAACTCCTAAATCGTTTGATTGTGAAAAAAAAAATATAAAAATAAAACAGTTTAACTTTACTCCTCGACCAAAAACACTATCTAAAGACAAAAGAAATCAAAAACAAAAACCTCACATGTTTAGATATCCAAAGTGAATTTGGTAACATGAATAGAAAATTACCTTCCAAATGAGTAAGCTAATATCAAATTGGCCACCATTGTATGAAGAAGTTGGAGAGATTGCTGCTCCAATTGCAATTTTATTGTTAGTTTGAACAAAACCTGAACAGAGTAAATTGTAACACCCAGTTGCTTGGTATGCATCAGTCTGCAAATAATTACAATAATTAGTGGGTTTGAATAAAAATTTTGTTATCAGGTATCTTACAATTGAAGCAAAAATAATTATACATAATATAGTTTTCCATCTCTTTTTCTTGAATAAATTTACTTACTGTCCAATAAGTAAAGAATCTAGGATACCTATCCCCATATAACCCTGGACTGACCTGCATATAAAATTATTTGAAATTAGCTAGATTGGCTAAAGTACAAAATTGAATACATGGATGAAAAAGAGAGAGAGGTGATTTAATATGCTAATTGTATTTTGAATGCTTAACCAAATGGGGTGCATTTAAGATAAAGAAAATAAATAGTAGAAAGTAAACGAAGAATTAATTATGATAAAGTAATAATGATAGCAACATGCCTGCCAACCAGCTTCAATGGTGTTTAGATCATCCCCAAATGAACCAGAAATGACCCATATTTGAGACAAGCTAAATTCAGATGGGTTTTCTACCATGGGTGCCCACACGTTTATGCTAGCTTTTGCTCCGTAGTACTTATCCCCTGTCACATACCCAATTGCATGCTATGCAATGTGCACCATCCACAACATTGTTAGTCCAATTTCAACATACCATAATTAAGTTGTGCATAACAATTTAACTTCCCAATTTAACTTTTATGTTTTTGTTCAGAATCCATTATACTTATATTTGCTTTTCTAACAGGACTAGGAGAAGTTCATTACTGTGCCCAGTTTCACAGTAAGAGGACTGACAAGTGGTAAAATAGGGTGGAATATAATGCTCTGACGTGGTTCAATTTACTTAACTTTCAAAAGGGTATGATAAAGAAATGAAACATTGAATTGTAGTTTGTTTGTGTTAATATTATTAGTTTATTCTTACTCCACTTTCTTTGAGAAAAAGAGAAAAGGGAAAGATAAAAAAGAATATCAGAGTTTGTGTTACTATCTATGATTGCTCTCAAGTAATATACCTCATGTCCATTGCCACTGGTGTCCCTTCTGACACGATTTAGTGTTTTTTTCATTCCAAATCTGTGAACAGATTGAACTCTTAAAATATCCTCTTCCCTTGTTCTTCTTATCGGAATTGTGCCTTCAGGGCATGAGTCACCGGACAAACTCCATAACTGAAAGTTCTCATTCAAATAATCCATTTGGTTATGTCCTCTCGGTCTTTCTGGGGGATCCTACACACACAGATGAACAAAAATTACTACTTTTTTTTTATATAAACACACACAACAACATCAACAAAATAATAAATACCAATGGTTTGTGTCCTTTCAGTAGAGGATGATCAAAGGCTGGTTGCTTATAAGATAGAACACAATCTATTATATCTCCATCGGGACTCTGCACAAAAGAAGCACAAAAACACAACATAAGCATATCAATTATATAGCATGGTCTAGAAAGAAAACAAGACAAGGTGAATAGAACAATCATTTGCACAAACCTGAATTGTCTTAACAGGAGGTTTGTTGATTTGCCGAAGACGAGCTCTTACAGCGTTCAACTTGCGCAACTCTTCCTTCGGCCAAAAAGTTTGATTTTCAACTGGGTGGTTACCAAATTGTGATGAATGAACACAACAAACAGTAGATACGAGAAGGACGAAATGTAGGAGAGAAATGATTGGGGATCGTAAACATAGGCTAAAAGCCATGTTTGGGAATGGTGAGAAGTGGATTCCATCGTCAAAGGTCATGGATGTCATGATGAGGCATTTTGAACAAGAAAAGGATGTTGACGGTGCAGAAGAATTTGTAGAGATTGTGAAGAAATCTGTGGATTCTCTAGGGGTGGATGTTTCTGAATCATTGATCAGAACTTATGCAGCTGCTTGTATGACAAGTTCGGCCATGCAACGGAGGTTGAAGATGGAGAATGTGGAGGTGAGTGAAGACACCCACAAATTGCTTCAGGCAATATCTGTGGAGTAACTCACGATGCTTTCATCCTTCAAGTTTTTATTCTTGTAAATTTAGATGATGTGGTCATTTAAAAACGATCTTTTTAATCCAGTCATTTAAAAAAAAGTAGATTCTCGTGTTTGGTAATAATAATTTAAAGTAAAAGTAGGTTGTATAAATAAACACAAATCGTTAACGTATTTGGGACATGAATACTAAAATTGGTGCACAAATACTTTTTTTATTTTCTAAAATAGACTCCTGAATAAAAAAGATCAAATTTTAATTTGAAAACTAAAAAAAAAATTATCTCAAATTAAAAATACTGTTATTATTTTTATTTCAAAATAAAGGTTACTGTAAAATTATTGTAAAATTCTCAATCTAGGGAAAGTCTGCAACTGTTATTGACATAATCGTGTGTGTGGAGTGTGTGTCTCTCCATTTATATAATTTAAACTCATAGATGAAAAAAGTAAGAATGTGGGTAAAACATACATTAATTCAATAATATTAATTTAGGGAATCTCACTTTATATTTTTTTTATCAACTATAATGTTATTAAACAACGTTAAAATTAAGCATTTATAATATTTTATCGTCAATATATAAAAATAAAATTCATTCAACATAGTCCAACATTGTTATTGTAAAAAAACTTGAATAATTTTAATATTGAGAAATTTTGTACACTAAAAATAAATAGTTACTTGCAAAAAGTTATACACAGGTTCTAGAAGTAGACTATAAATTATTTTTATGGAATTTAATTTACAAATAAAAAAAATAAAATTTTTTAAAAAATAAATAAAAAAAAAATAATTTTTTTTTTATAAAAAAATTTTTATAAAAAAATATATATATATATATATATATATATATTTTTTTTTTTTTTTTTTTTTCTGCTTCATTATCATATAAGTAGTCTTTTACACAACATCATGATCAAGAAGTCATAATCTAATTCATAAAATTTGATATATTTTTAAATAGATTAAGGTTTTATTTACAAGTCAACTCTACATTTTTTTTACTGAAGTAAACACGACTCTAATGAAAAAGAAAGCCATAATCAATCCAGTCTAATTCAAAAAAAAATTAAAATATGACTTATATATGGATAATATTTTTAAAAATTACCTATATAATTTTAAAATCACTCATTTCTGTAAATTACTAAAAATAACCACACCTATATCATAAATTTTCTTGAAATAACCGTATTATGATTAATTTACTACGCACACGATTTAATTACAAATTTGTTTTTCAATTAACATGACAAATTTGTTTTTCAAGGTATTAAATATGTTTTTATTCTTTAAATGTTGATTTAAAATTAAAATTCATTTTTTTCCAAATTTTAATATATTTTTGTTCTCAAACTTTAAAAGTAAATAAATAAATAAAAATTTAGTCCAATTATGTTAATTTTTGTTATGTTTCAAACACGTTTCATGTTAATATTTAAGTTATTTATACTATTTGATATATTATCACTTTAATGTTTATCAAAGAAACGTATTTAATATATTAAAAAAATTTAATGTAATTTAGTTAAAAAGATTTTATCTATTAATTTTTAAAATTTAAAAACAAAAATGCATCAAAATTTTGGTCAGGAAAAATTTCAATTAAAAAACAAAAAAATATCATTGTATTGTTTAGAGTAACGAGGTGAAAGAAGATGATTGGTTATTGGGGGTGATGGAAGTGTTTATGTATGAAAGCATTCAAAAAGTGTTTTGCCATGGATTGGTAGGAATCATAGCTGCTCCTATAGTAACGTAAGCTTTAAGGAGAAGATAGGTCGTAAATTAAATGCGACCAAACCTAAAACTTCGACATCTTCACGTGCAAACATTATAATTCTACTCCCAAATATCAATGCAATGTGCTCTTGCTTATTATGGCTTTTCTTTCTCACAGTGGAACAATGTTAATTGTGTTCATATAAAAAAAGTTGCAATGAGAAGAACAAAAAAGTCAACTCCCAAAAAGTACCGTAAGTTTATGAGTAAGTTTTGAAATTAACCATTTGTGGTGGTTGCTGATTAAAACAACGCGTTTTTGGTAGTACATATGTTAATGCATGCGTCTTCTGCAATCACAAATTAGTCAAAATACATTAATGGTAGATTGTGAGACACTTAAAGGATCTACGATACGCCAACTACACTTATAATTTTCAGGATAATTAATGTGTATAGAAATTCATAAAAACATATACAATAATAGATATGGATTATAAAATTTACATTTACATAACATGATAATTATTAACAATTGAAACCAACTAAAGTAAACTACTGTACAAATAAAATTATGAATTCGACTAGGTTGTTTTATATTTATGATTCAAAAGAACTATATACAAATCTACAAAATAAAAGATAACTTAGGCAACTCAACAAGTTTCATCTAAAACTTCAAAATCGAATTTACTGTGCAAAGTTATAGCAACTACTTTTGAACCTGTTATAGCAACAAGTTTCTATAATACTTAATGCTAGATGATATTTACTTAGTAACTAGTAAAATAAAACAAAGTTAATGACATAATAAATTCATTTCAAAATCTAGTGATTTAAAGGTGTACGATGCCCCATCGGGCCATCGGCCATGTCCAGTCCTCCGGTTCATCGAACAAGGCTAGGAGAGCTCGTATATAAAATATATCCACCGGTCAAACGGCCTCACGGATGAACTATATAGGACCATCGGTCAATCGATCTCACAAATGAACCACGTATTATATCGTAAAGGACCATCGGTCGATCGGTCTCGCAAATGAACCATGTATTATATCGTAAGGGACCATCGGTCGATCGGTCTCGCAAATGAACCACGTATTATATTGTAAGGGGTCATCGGTCGATCGGTCTCACAAACGAACCACGTATTATATCGTAAGGGACCATCGGTCGATCGGCCCTACATATGAATTACACATTACTCCACAAAGGATCATCGGCCGTTCGGTCCCACACGAACAGCGCCTTAACTTATAAAGGACAATCGTTTGATCAGCCACCAGGTCGATAGTGCACCAACCCATAAGGCTCCATCGGTCGATCAGTCTCCTAAGTGATTCGTGTAGCGCCTTACATATGACCATCGGTCGATCAGTTATAAAAATTAATTATTCACTTGTTAAAATCATAAGATAACCAGTCTAGTCAAGCGGCCATCGGTCGAACGGCCAAACGACACCAGTCAATTGGATTAATTAACGTTAAACAAGTTAGTAATCTTGATTAGAGGATCATTGGGCCGTGATTAAGGAACCCTAATCACAGGCCCACACCGGAAACTATAAATAGGGCCTAAAGGTAGGTTGGTGAGGATCTTAAATTCGCATTTATTACTGCATTTACACTTATACACCGATCGGTTCATCAACTGATTTAAGCATCAAAACCTTTTAGACAGGTACCACGATCGTCTGTTCGACCGATCGAGCGAGGAAGCGGATTTCTTGGAGAAGAAGTTATTGCAGTTGTGAGAAGAGGAGATTTCAAGAAGAGGAGTAAGATCGAAGAGGTTCTTAGTAGGCTCTTGGTCCCTACACCCGAAATAAAAAGGGTAAATAATAAATCATATTATTGTAAACAATTTGACATAATTAAACTCATGAAACTATAAAGTGTGTTTGTTATTGAACTTCCTTTAACTTTTCTTTTACCATCTTCTTGACGTCGAATTCAAACATTTTGAAAGTTTTTCATCCTATATGCGCCTTGAATTTTGGAAATTTATATTCCTATTGGGGATTCAAATTAATTATGATGTTTTCATATATTGTTAAGGTTATTTAATTGTGATGACCTAATTTTATTTTTTCTTAAATAAACATGTTAAAAAAATCTTTGTCTATTACGAGTTATATCTCAAAATAAAGAAAAAGTTATTTCAACCTAAATTCACATATATTTGCAAGTGTAATGAATCATCAAGGTTGTCCCATTCTTTTGCATTCCAACCCTAGTCAAACTCCAGATATTCCAAAGTCAAACGATCTTCCTCCACATTCTTCTGCATAATTATATCCGATCCCACTTGAAAAGAACATGTCTTTGAATTAAGGGTATAAATATAGGTTAAGAACATGACTTTTGAATAAGTATGGAAGATTTGAATGTAAAATTTTCTTCAACCCTTCACTTGGGTGTTGAGATTAGACCATAATCAACTCCTTAATTAGCATTTTAATTGGAAGTGGTATAATGATTGGCATGAAATGTGAGCATTTTTCTCCACATTCTAACAAATCAAGAAGTCCAAAATAGAGGGCAACGTATCGTAAAGATTGGTCATAGATGTAACTCCAGATTCTATTCCATGTCCATCACCCCTTTCGTGCAAATTATATTCTATCCTAGCATAAAGCACCTAACTAGCAGAATGTTTTGTGTCTAAAAAGAGGAATATTGGTAAAGTGGCCATATGAAAAAGAAGAGAATAGAATCATGAGAAGGAGTGGTAGGTACTTGGGTTTAAATCATCAACATACATTACTTTACCTTCCATGAATCTCAACTGCACTAAGCACTTCAAGTTTATCCATACATTTTAAATTTGAGTTTGAACTAATATTTGTTGCCAGAAGTTTTACATTTATTAAAGATAAAGTAAATTTATAATTTATGACTGAATGTAAATTTTATTTTAAAGCTAGTATGATGAAGTTAAATTTAAAATTCAGTTTTTAAAATAATATTAGAGTCATTTGAGACTTATCCTCTGGTAAGATTGTTGTACTAGTTTATTATCTTATCCATTATCAAACTATTATCATTATTATTAATATTTAGTGTTATGTTCGAAATGTATATGTCTCAAAATAAAAATAAATGTGCTAAATTCTCATATCAACTAGATATAAGTCAAATTCATTGTATAAAATGGATGTAAATATACGAGCCACTTTTAAAAGAAAAATATAAAATTTTATAATATATAAAATATTTCAAAATAATGCCTGCTCTTTACGTAAAAATGGTATAATATTAAAATGAAAAGAAAAGGGTGGGACAGAAATATATACATCATATGTTTCCAAGCATTGAACAGTGATGTTAAGTAATGATTTTGTCTAGAGAGCCTAAGAAGCATGACCTAGTTTCGAAGTTCTAAGTGTTCATACCAACAAGTTCTAAACGGGTTTGGGAAGAGACAGCAATTAAAGATGAAAGCAAGCATCTGGGTCAAAAAGATTGTTGCATAAAACATGATTTGGGAGAGTGAAATTCTAAGAAAATAATGTTGAAAGTTGTCCATTTCTTCACTTATGGTGCACTGCATGCTACCATCATCTGCATCATGTTGCTCCAACCAAACTATAATTTACATTTTTAATAGGACTGTGTTTGTGTTGTTACAGTTTAGGGGACAAACAATGATAACTAATCATCGCCATGAATGTAACATAAACCTCTTTCTCTGACTTCCAACATGGACCGATAAAAGGAATTTCAATGAAGATAAATGATGGTTTCTATACATCAATTATTTTAATAACATATTTTATTTTCATAGACAAAAATCAAATTTAAAACATTACTTAAAAGTTTTAAATAAAAGATCATTCTTTTTTTTTAATTAACCTTTGATTACTTTGAGGATCCAAACGATTGATTTGATGCAATGGTCTAAAGTATGATTAAAAGGCTCTTTCTTTTTATCACCTCCATAACTTATTAACACACTTCCACAGGTATACAACAAAGATCAAAAATTATCTGAAAAACAACATCCAAATTCTTAACTTCAAAATTATACAATATGAAAACTTTCCTATCGAGGGATGCTTTTGATATTTTGCATAATCTGTCTATAGAAGAAATTATGGAGTTGCAAAAAGGAAGAGTCTTCCCAAAATTCGTTAACCTAATAAATTGTTTACTTAAGAGGAGGATGACATACAATTCCAATACTCCCCCACAAAATAAATCCAACTAATAAGAAAGGGTTAGCCCAACAAGTTTTGACAACCCATCTCGGTCAGTTTCTTCGGGTTAGGCCCAACCAATTTGTACAACCAATCTCGGTCAGTTTCTTCTTTCACCTCCAAAATTTTCTTCCTGCACCACCATATAAAATAGACTTTCCATTTTGCCTAGTTTAAATTATGTAATCAAGAAATAAAAAAATAAAAAAATGAGTTCCATATTTGTAATTTGAAAACTTTTTGGATGTATAGTTTGAAAGTAAAAATTGATTTACAGATTGTTCTACAAAAAATGACTTTCATCATGAAAGTTTCATGTGTAATGTGAAAATAAAAAATAACTTGAATTATATAATTTAGAAGTTATTATTTTCTAAAAAAAATAGTTTTCGGATATCCAAACTGAAATTCATTTGATTTTCAAATTTTATAATTCATAAATATTTTTAAATTTTAGATCCATAATTCAAGAAGTCATCGTAAAAGCAAAATTAGCTTCTAAATCGTACGATCTGAAACTAGTTTTGACTAGGAATGTTAAAAACAAAAAACAAAAAAACCGTACATGTGAGTCTGGATAAAATCCGTTACGGGTAAGAAATAGATATTGTAAATAGATACCTGTGGATAACAGGTACGAGTATTTTTAATACTCGCATGTTAATAGGATGGGTACGGGTATCATAGTATCCGTACCCGTGGATAATCATACCCGCTATACTTTAATTTAAATAAAAAATTTTAAAAAAACATGATTAAAATATTAACATATTGATTTTGAATGAGTTATTTTTTGTCAATTAGTTTAAAAAAAAAATATTTCTTTGTAAATTGTCATTCAAGACTATTTAAATGGGTTATTTGAACTTTGTTTAAAATTTATGAATGTTATGTATTGTATTTTATTTGAATTTACGATTAAAATATGTTATTAAATATTTATTTTTATTTTTTGTAAATACCTGCAAGTACCCGTGGATATCCGTGGATATTAAAAAATTATGTGGGTATCTGCATAACAGATACCCGACTGATATGGATACGGGTACGTGGCAAATATTTATCCAGCGGATAGGGTACGGGTATCTGCATAACAGATACTACTTGTATCCTACCCGCCCCATTGACACCCTTAGTTTTGACTTTCAAATTACATATTTTAAAAATTATAAAATAATTTTTAAATCGTAAAATCTAAATATTATTTTTAATTTCTAAATTACACGATTCAAAAATTATAAAATAATTTTTTAATTGTGTAATTTAAAAAAAAATAGAAAACAATTATGGACATACAAAAAGAAAGTTATAGAGGTGCAGAAAGAAACTATCCAAATTTAGCTTGGATCATAATTTAAAAATGGTTAAATATGTTTTTTGTCCTTATATTTTTTAGTGAAAATTAGAATTAGTCCCATTTCGAAAATTTTGACAAATTTAGTCACCATAAGAACTTATAGATTTAGTTTTTTTAACCAAATTTTGTTAAGTTTGTTTCATGTTTTAAACACAGCTAACACTCAAATGAAAATGAGTTAAACGAGATAAATAATTCAAATACTACCATGAAATATGTTTGAAACGTCAAATACACAAAGTGCTATTTGTCCAATAAACTTAACAAACATCAAATCAACTTAACAAAATTTGGTTAAAAGAACTAGATCCATGCATTTTTAAAGTTGGGAGACTAAATTGTGCCAAAGTTTCAAAGGGAGACTAATTCAATTTTTTAGTGAAAGTTTACATTACAAGAAAATTCCTCATTAACAACCAATTTTAGTGTGAAAAAATTGTTAGTCATTATGGTGACCAACTTAGATACTAATTCATAAAATAAAAAATTAATTGTTACTAAAATAGTCACTACTATGAATAAAAAATTAAAATTGGTTTCTAAATTAATTTCTAAAATTTAGCTATCAAAGTTTTGGCTATCAAAGAAAATTTGTCATTAAACATTAGCTATCAGGACTTTTAGTACCCAAAGAATTAGTTTCTAAATTAATCCCTAATTAATTAGTATTCAATTTAACAACTAATTATAATTTTTTATTCATAATAGTGTCTATTTTAGTAACCAATAATTTTATATGTTGCAAATTAGTATATAAATTAGTCACTATAATAACTAACAATTTTTAGCCATTAAAATTAATTATTATTTAATAGATTTTTTATAATATTAGGAAAAAAATATTTAATCCTACAAAGAATATTTATCTATAAATTTATTTGAATGAACTATTTTTAAACTAACTCTTAAAATTCTCTATGAAGGAGCCCCGGTACGAATAATATTTATGATTACGAACTAATCTTTAAGAATTCTGGGATATAGTTCCACTTTCTTTCGGCCATCATTAGTAAATTACTTCTTTCTCTTTATTTATTCATTAATTAATTATTTATTCTGTTAAGGGAATATCTCACATCTACACTTGTCTTAATCCTCTCACAACATAATGCCGCACTAAATCTCACCAACATAAAGTTTAGTTAACTATCACTTCATGTATTTCATTATCTTTATTAATTAAATATTTTTCTTTTACAATTCTTTTATTATTGCTCTAATAAAGAGACACGAAGATTCTAAGTTAGACTATTTAATATTGTATGCCTTTCTCTAAGAATATAAAGATCTTTATTCATTTTATCATAATTATGGAAATTCAATCTCATCTTTTCTTTTATAATTAAATGGTGATCGTGATGTACGGACTTGTTGATATACGTGACAATAGGAGTTGATCAAGAGACTATTTTGTAGAAGATTTTCATATATGTTATTGACTTGTTAGCTTGAGAGAAAATTATAATTTTGGTCGCACAGCTCCACCGAACGGATACATCATTGGCATAGAGGATATGCTAATCTTCTTTGTATCGTTCCTCTAAATAAATGCAACTTGGTTTGGTCGATTATGTTGAACAGATCGATTTACCTGAAAGTTAGTTTATCTTCCAATCTAGCACAAACAGGTCACTAATGAGGATTAAATAGAATTGGATCGTGATTAGGCTAACCCTAATCAAAGGTTCACAACAAAAACTATAAATAAAAGTCAAATATATGATTATTAAAACTTTTATCTTGCATTAAATACAACATGTATTGCTTTCACCGATCGATCATGCACTAGCTTTAACATTGAAACACTTTTAATATGTATCCACCGATCTGTTGACAAACAAGAACACCGAAAAAAGAGCAAGAGAAGAGTTTTGAAGGACTTGAGAATTGTTTAAGTGAACATCCAACCCAATGACTTCTTCCCTACATCAATAATGTACAATTTATTATTTATATTTATTAATCGATACATTTTATTTAACATCACTTAATTTCTAATTCCGCATGTAATATTTTCAAGTCTTTTTGGGTAGTGCATTATTTTGTTCATCTTTTTCTTTCCTTGTGTTTTTCACGAGTTGTTTTTGTTGTAAATTATAATATCTCAATCGTATATGCATGATCCCCAGTCCAAGGTATACTAAATTTTACAACATACCAAAGCACTTGTATTTAATCTCATTAATTAATTTCTTTATATCTTTATATATATGTTTTTGATGGTACGATGAATGCTAATGGAGTAACTATGAACAACACAAAGCATTTATAATGTGTCGCTTTAAAGAAGTGGGAGACAACACAATCATTTTGGGAAGGAATAAAATCACTACTAAATATCTTAATCCTAATCCCAACTGTGTTCAACTATTGATGCAAAGGACCAAAAGTTAGCTACTTTCAAAACCTACCAAACTTTATACATCCATCTAATCCTAACGTATCTCAGTTTTCTTAATTTATAAGAAATTTATTATGTTGCAATACAAAATTATAATATTGTTAGCTTAAATAAAAAGAATAATATTTGTTTTTTCTTTTGTCAAAGTTTAAATCAATCGACATGAAATATTTTTAATAAAAAAATTGACACGCTTAATGTGACTTAGTGTTTTGTTTTAGGATTAAATTGGTTAGTTTTGAATATGTTAATTTAATTGTGAGAGTGAGTTTTATGAGACTAAGTGGAAAATGGAATATTTTAGAGATAGTGTTTAGAACATAATTGTTAGAGTTGTAAAAATGGGTTGGAACCCGCGAGCCAACCCAGTCCATCACGGGTTCGGGCCGGGTTGTTTTGAATTTTTTTTATAAATTTCAATATGGGTTGATTTTTTATCCGACCTACCTAGAATCCGAATCATCCGGATTGAATCCATGGTGAGCTGGATTGGCTCACCAACCTGTAAATAAAGGATCATACAAGTACTTTTTTTGTTAAGTTGGGTTTTGCATTTGGGTTAGGTTAGATTCTTTTTTTTAACCAAACACATAGATTTGTATTTTTGTGATTTTGGTTTGTATTTGGATTGTGTTGAAGTTTATTTAGATTTTAATTAGAATTATAATTTAGTTTTGACCGAAAAAAGTAAAAAAAAAAATGTATTTTTTTTAATTAAGTGAATCCGTGAGTCAATCTGTTAAACCCACCAATCCGTGATGGGTCAAACTGGTTCGAATTTTTTTGGCTCGCTAATAAGTGAGCCGAGTTGGATTGACTCCCTAAGTGATCAACCTATGATGGATCGAGTCGAGCTAGGTCGGATTACCCATTTTGACAATTCTAATAATTGCTAACACCTTTCAACTATTCTTACCTGAATGAGTTTGAGAAATTTAATGAATATCAATAAATAAAATAATAAAAATGTTGACAATTACTTGAGTTGATTTAGACAATTAAAAAAAGAGATGTTATACCCAAGTTTATGAGCATGATTAAGTTCATTTGGCAACAAGTTTAGAGTTTAAAAAAACACTAGCAAATAGGCTAATAAAATGGTGATTTTCTTTTTTGAAAATTCAAAAGGCCGCGTAAGAAAATATAGCATTTGAAAGCCTTAATTAATAATAAAGAATTAAACGAAATGGATAAAAATGAAGATGTGTCAAATAAAATAATGATGTGAACATTGTTAAAATACAATTAGGGCTTTTTGGCAGCAAGGAGAAGTTAAAAAAATGGACTAATCAATACATATAGTTTCAATGTAATAAAAAAATTGGTAAGATATTTGATATTTTGCTAAAAGTTAAAAAAATTAAATTAAGTAATGATCGTACATTTTCCTCTCTTGAACAAAAGAAGGGTAGAATGTATTGTAAATATTATAAAGTTTATTATGGTCATTAAACTAATAATTGTATTCATTTTAAAAATGTTACTCAAGCGGTAATTTAGCGAGAAAGGCGAAGATTTGAGAAAAAACTTATAAAGGTGGACACAAATTCGTTACATACTCAAGTATCGTATAATGGACAAAGATGTCAAAAGGAATTATAATTTGTGAGCCAATACGATTTATTATGGGTTTGAGATCGGTTAAATTAGAAAAAAATCATTTTTTTTAAATGTAGATTAAATTGAACTCGGTCAATTTATTTAACCTACGAGTTAAACAAGGTCAAGTGGAATTGCAAGTGGGTTGACCTGTGATCACCACTAACAATCTTTTATTAATTCTTTTACCATTTTTTCATAAGTTTTTTTATTGAAATTATTTATTACTTCTACTAATGCATGTTGATAATTTGATTTTTTTTTAAATACTCGAGTGTTGTTCTATAATGTTTAAATATTTTAAATATTTAATTTATTTGTTTGTCAAGTTATGTAGATTGAGACTTTAATTTCAAACTATTATCTTTATAATAATGTTTGGTAAGATAAGTGAACAATTTAACTGAATGGTTACACAAAAATAATACAGAGTCAACCCATCTTGGTTGTACTACAATAAATATATCAAAGAAATCGAAAGAATAAAATATCATTAAGTGAGTCAATCCACTAACACTAACCTCTAATAAATCTTATTAAATTACAAAATTATCAGTTTGAATTGAGTTAAACTAACTTATTTTTAGCTCAAATTGTGGTGAGCAAATCTATATTAATTGTGTTGACTTACTTTTACACTCTAAATGTTGAGTAGGTATTGATTGATATTACTATAATTATAAAATTACGTACTCCAAATGTCGAGTAGGAATTGATAGTTGATATTAATGTAATTATAAAATTACGTACATTGACAGTTAATGTTACTGGGACATCAACCTTAAACATATTAGATATACGACAGACATCAACCTTTAACATATTATATATGATTTTTTATAAGAGAATTTGTTCACTGAATAAAATAATTGGAAAAAATTGAGAAGTAAGAATTTCCAAAATCATGGAAAACTGTGAGTGATTTGTTGAATCATAAGAAATAAAATGAGAAAGATGTTATATTGTGTCAGAGGTGTAGTGTGGCTTTTTTGTGTTTGAGTGTCTTTTTTTTAACTTGAATTTATAAAAATAGGTAAGTTGATTTTATTTTTTTTTAAAATAGGAACAAGTCGTCATGGTAGATGACAATATTAAAGGTGAAGTCGTCATCCACCCTACCAGTTTCTTTTTGTTTTAAAAAGTAAAATAGTTATTTGAGAAGCCAATTTCTATTAATTTAAAAAGTGATGTCGTCCTCGTACATGACTACTTCACTTTTATTTTTATTTTGGTTTCGAAGAAAGAGCATATTTTTGGAAAGAAAAAGTTCTCCACAAGAACCAAGTTTCATTTCATGAGAAGGGTAGGTGGCACGAGATTTCAATCAAATGCAAGTTTACAAGGGAAATAATAATGGAGAGTTTCTGAGTGGGGTTCAACCAGAGATGAAGATAAGGATTGATGGACACTTGGTGATTCATGTGAAGCACTTTTAGTGGAAGTTTAGAAACAATCAGGACTAAATGCAGATTTTATAAAAACAAACTATAACTACAACATAAAAAAAATAAAAATAATAGTGAAGTCGTCATGTACTACGAAGACTTCACTTTTTAAATTAATAAAAATCGGTTTTATAGATGACGATTTTATTTTTTGAAAAAAAAAATGGCAGGGTGGAGGACGATTTCACCTGTAATGTCATCCTCCACCCTGGCGACTTGTCCCTGTTTTACAAAAAAAAAATTTCAACGAACCCATTTTTACAAATTCGAGTAAAAATAAACACTCAAATACAAAAATACCGATATAGTGTCGTACTTTATCAATTGACAATAAATACTTATGAATCAGAGAAGAATATAATAAGCTAAAAAACCATCAACAAAACTATGATTTCATGGGAAAACTAATGGTGTATATGTCAATTGGAAATGAAAGGAAGCTTCCTAAAACCTTTGTGTCTTATGAAAATACACCAATGGAAGGGTGATAATTATCGCCTATGGTGAAAAGGGAATATATATATATATATATATATATATATATATATATATATATATATATATATATAAAAAGAGACTATATATTTTGTAATATAAATTAAATAGACCGAATCACAGTTAAATTTTAGAATCAATATCACAAATTCGATTTTACAAGTAAAACAAAATTCAAATAATTCGACATAGTATTACCTGAGCATGAACAATATCTCGGTTAAAACTACATATATTTAAGTGCTTTATGTCGTTAAAGGCAAATCTTGGTTAAAGTGCTTACAAAAGTTCATATAAGCAATTTATTAGGTGAATTTGGGTGATGATTCAAGTGACTAACAATAAATATGGAAATAATAGGAAATATAAGCAGTTCAAATGTTACCTCTTTGAAATTATTCTGGTGGTTACCTTTACGAAGTAAGAGATATACTTCATGAACAACACAATAATTGTTATCACTTATTCTCTCATCCATATTTGAGGTCCTAATTTCGAAAAGACGGTGTGATAACAGTGATTGTAACCACTTCTTATTCCCAATAAAAATTGATGCATGTTGTTACTATAATAACATGCTTAATGTTTGCTTTTTGATTGCTTAGGCGAAATTTTACCCATACTTAAGTGACATATTGTCTTCTGGTGCATGCCAAAAACGACATTATTTTAGGTGTTCCACGATGAATAATATGAAATGAACTTGGTACTACCATGTTCGGTTGGATCTTATGTTCAATGTGTTGCATTAGTCATTAATGCATATTTGGATATTACTAAGTATCCTTTGGGATGTATATTAGAGAATGATGAGTGCTCATGTTCCTTGTCGAATTGAGGCACTAGAGTACATTTTATGTATGAGGTGTCATGGTCAAATATGAAGGATGGGAGAATATTAATCCATTATGTATTCAGAGGCCAAATCTGAAGACCTTTTGCGGATTCGGCTCACCTTTATCTTTTAACATTACTACTCTTTCTACCCGTGCAACGCACGAGTATTTTTAAATGTAATATTTTTGATAATAGTAATTTATTTTGTAATATTTATTAATCTATAAGGTTATAATATAATGTTTTTAAAAAAATAACAATAAAAGAAGATCAAATTACATATCTATAATGTGTTTTTTGTTAATCAACTTCATAACTTCATTTTGTACACAAATTTGATTACTTCTTAAATCAATATGATGTTTATTGTAAGCCTTGGACTTTAGGCAATAGATCCTGCATTGAACAACAAAGTTATAACAAATATTTTAATTATAACAATAGATCTTGCATCTATATTTATACAAACTTTCAAATTAAAAGAAAATTAGAAATTACATACCTATAATGTGTTCATTGTCAAAGAGTTTCAAAAATTTCTTTGTACACAACATTTTTAGTTGTGTTTGTGATATTTCCATTTTCATCCAATATAAGTATTTTCAATCCTCTCTTGGTTTTCA
>Ga0214543_1006000_pt1 | contig 21945 bp, 13 predicted proteins | sample CNSS2metaG_FD_160094 | JGI IMG/M metagenome (GOLD analysis project Ga0214543, IMG submission 160094) | Root nodule microbial communities from cowpea collected in UCLA plant growth center, Los Angeles, California, USA - CNSS2 | ecosystem: Host-associated > Plants > Roots > Nodule | place: USA... | reverse complement strand
TTAATCTTTTTATTTTCAGTTACTCTTTTTACTTGTACCTCTCTCTATTATAAATAGATTACCCTATGTGTGGTTTATACACAAGGGAGATTAATCTCAATCCCTATCTTCTTTATTCTCAACAATATGAATAGGAATATTATTTCGTATATTAATGTGTATTTGTTTCATTAACTCTATATAAAACGGACTTCAATATTGTGTACTTACAGTTTCAATATTTCTTGCATCTAAAATTTTCTTTTTAAAAACCTCATATTAGAGCTGTACCAATTAGTCTCCTCTTCCATCGTGTCTGTTTTTTTAAATGTGATGTGACTGTTATTTTTCTGCTGTTCTAATTTATTTTACCACTGGAAAAATCTGTGACAAGTGTTGTTCGCCAACATTGTCTTTCCCAATAGGTAATGCTTGCCAGCACCAACTTTTCTAGCGACACACCTTGTGCTTGCCCTTTCAGGAGTTTGCCCTGTTGTTTTTGATCATGGCTTCCTCTAGTACTACACCTCACTTCTTTGATAATCCCCTGACAACTTTTGCTACGTATGACAATTTCCTCTACTGGTATGAGCATATCGCTAGACCATTTTTTCTACTACTTTGGTGTTTGTTATGCAACTTTTTTCTCACCAAAGGTCATTAAAGTGACTTCTATTCCCATCCACGATCATTGGCTCTTTTGCCTTAACTAAACCATATTTTTGGGTAGTCACTTCTATTCCTGTGGATGATTATTTCGATGGTGAATTGTGTCGTTTATGGCTCATAATATCATAGCTCTCTGTCCTAGATGTCGTCAGATTTACTTTCACGTTTAAATATTTTCGGTCTCCAGTTATATTGGATTCAAGCTTCCAAATGAGGATTGAGAAAGTCGGACCTTGCTTTGCTTGATTGTTTGCCAAGAAATTTCTCAGTTTGATGATTATTCTAGCTATTTTGCTGTGCCATCTTTGTAGTTATTCTCTCTGGCTTCTCCAGCATCCGAGTTATCTTTCCAACAATTTTTTTTGGTGGAATTCAGTTTTTATGTTTTCTAACTATTTGTTATTTGTGGAGAAATGAATTGTTTTTGTTGCAACAAGTTGAAAGCTTAGTAAGATATATAGCCTGAGGGGGGTTGTTAGAAAAATCTAGGTAATATTTAATGATACTTTTTCTACATCTAAAATATTTTGAAGTATCCTTGACTATATGTTAAGATTTATTTTTATTTTCTATGCTATGATATTTTTCCTTATTTAATTAGGATCTTTATAATTTTAGGCCTATTATATGATGCGAATAGGAATATTATCTCCAATATTTTTTGTATTTATTGTATTAATTCTATTCAAAATATACACCAATGTGGGTAGTCAAGAAGAAACAGTTTCAACATTATCTATTTTTCTCTCATTTGAAAGGGCAGTAACCACAGAGTAAAAAAGAAGAAAGATGTTTTCATTTATCATTTAAGTGATTATGAAATCATAACATTATTATTTGGCCTCCTTATTAGTGAGACATTCAGTGAGTTATACAAGCCCATGCAAGACTCATTAATCACACGTTGTGTTGAGATCATGGACTTGGATAAAACCAACACAACTCACAGCAGTGCAGTATCTACTACTCTGAAAAGCATTTGGTCTAAGGTTTACCCAAAACCACGTAGATGTTGGCTACCGACCGGTTGCTTGGTAAGAGTCTCTTAAATCTTCCCTAAGTCTCTCACACATAAATTGATTATTGCATTTATTATCGTTTCTTTCTCAGAAATTACTTGAGGTTCTCCATGAGGTGTTGCCAAAGATGTCTTTGATTGCCTCTGATTTCAACTACCTGCCAGATGTGAAGTTACCTGGTGAAAGAGCTCCCTTGGTTTCAACTAAAGTATATTCTTCTTATACTTTTAACAAAACCACTGTTGTCTGTGTTTGCATCTTGTAGACTTTAGAGAGAAGTTTAATTAACCGAGTTTCCCTTATGAATGGCAGAAAGATGGGAGCAGCACAGATTATGACAGTTATATGGAGGCTAAGGTTCACTTTATTTCTAGCTTCTTTCACTTTCAACTTTTTTTTTTTCTCCTTATTCTCACTTGTTCACTTCGTCTGGTGTCGTACATTATAGTGGATACTCTGTGTTGCTTGACACACAATCTTAAATTTAATACTATGTTTTAAGTATTATTTCGTAAGTTATGGTGAGGCACTCATGATTTGCTAAAGGTAATTGCTACAGAAGCCGTTGAACGTGACAGTTTGAACGTACTAGAAGTTTTACATTTAATAATTTTAGGGTTAAATATCTTTTTGGTCCCTCAAGTTTCAGTAATTTTTGGAATTAGTCCCTCATCAAAACTTTTGACCAATTTAGTCTTTCATCTTTCAAAATGCGTGAATTTAGTCCTTTTAACCAAATTTTGTTAAGTTTATCTGACGTTTCAAGCACATTTCATGATAGTATTTGAGTTAACATTGAAGCAAAAATGTGTCGAACAATGTAAATAATTTAAATACTATCATGAAATACGTTTGAAACGTCAGATAAACTTAACAAAATTTGGTTTAAAGGATTAAATTCACGCATTTTGAAAGATGAAGGACTAAATTGGTCAAAAGTTTTGATGAGGGACTAATTCCAAATTTCGCTGAAACTTGAGGGACCAAAAACATATTTAACCCATAATTTTATTCAATAAATTCGTATGGCATGATAACATGTGTTTAATAATACGGACTGTATGGTCTAGGAAGTAGGCATTTTTTTGTAAGATGATTAAAAGATGTTGAGAGTCAAATAGGATCATAAATTAAATAAGTGCGAGCCAAAGCTGTTTAGAAGAACCAATAAGGTGCTTTATCCATTTATTTATTTTATGATAGAAACTCCCTTCAAACAGGCTAGGACCAGCTTTTATGCGTTGTTGAGAGGAACCATTTTCGTTAGTTACTAGTGATCAGGAACGATCTAAATTACAAACATATATTTCCTTACAAGAAACTTAAAAGGCCGTTGGGAGCATAAATGCCTTGGTGGTATAATAATATGAAGAACCTGAAGCATAGCATAAATGTCTTGGTACTAGTGTAGTTTAAATTGCCATTCTTTAGCAAGTTTCTTTAAATTGCAAGATGAAATGATGTTTTAAAAGTTATCCCCGTGATTGATATTACTTGCCTGTCTCTTACTAAACACAAGTGATTGAGTATTTCATATTAATTTCTGGATCGTTTTGTTATTTCCACTTGCATCATATGACTATTTAAGCTCAGTTACCATTTCACACGTGTACAGAACTAATTACGCATGCTGTCTTGTCATAGAACAATTTCTTCCTTTAACATGTGTTTACCTTTTGCAGGGTGACGCTGATATCTTCTTTCCTACAGACTTTTGGCTCTTGGAGCGAATAGATCATTATTGTTCTGGGTGGCTAAAACTTCATGGTGATCATACGTCAAAAAAAGGAAAGAAAAGGAGAACAATTACGGTAAGGCAATACCAGATGTCTTTTGCTTCAAATGGTTAGCAACTTAGTGTTTTCTTGCTCAATGGTTTATATTTGATGTAGCTGGAAACATCATCTTTCATGGAGGAGTTTGGTTTACCCACAAAAACGAGAACCAAGGATGGATACAACCCACTCTTGGATGACTTCAAAAATACCAAATTTTATCTTAGTGTCCCTACACACAATATTAAGTAGCTATAGTCATGCTCAATACAAGTACTCTCATTCACAAGGACGTGCCACGGACGTGTACCATCATTTCATGGTCTTTGAGCATAAATGAGTTTCAAAGTACCGTGTCTGCGGTCATACGTAATCGATGGCATTTTTTTCCTTGGACATGTAGCCTTCCTATCTGATACCCCTCAAATTGTTTGATTTAATTGTAATACACATTTTTACATAGGTTTTAGATCAACACGACTTTTATAGATCACAATAATCTTTGTAACATCGTATTTGGTAGAATTCTGATTTGTACACTGCAAGATCTTACCCTCAAGGTATATACCTCGCCAAGTGATACCTCATCCTCAAGAATTTGAAGATGAAAAGAAACATCTACTCTCTCAATAAAAGTTGAAAGATTATAAAGGCTTTACGAATGAGAGATTAAAAATATGATTTTTATTATTAATAATGATGAAATTTAAGTATTTGGGAGTGGTAAATGCTTCAATATTTTTAATAAGCTATGATATTACTATAAAAGCTTCAATATTAACCAACATATAATTCCCATGTGTTTAAAGTAGTTGGTGGAGGTTTTCAAAAGAAAATTAACATAGACATACAAAGACCCTACTACAAACTCAACTTCTAGCAATAACAACTCAGCTTATGAAGGCACCACTACAAACGACAATATAAATACATCAGAAACATTCAACATAAGCATTTTATAAAGCATTTCTACCATCATTATTTGAAAATGAGATGGAATGCTGTAACTGAGTACTGATAGCTCCCTTCTTGGAGAAGAAGATGAACAAGCATCCATGAGTTTCTCCCAACCATGAATCAGAACATGAACTGCTGAAAATGAGACATATTCAACAATTAATTACCCTATTGGTGGTTAGGTATAATGTCTAATAACCAAAATGATTTCATATATATATATATATATATATATATATTACATGAGAAGAACAAAAATAAGAAAACTCACCTATTACTTTTTATTGTTCCATAGGTACAACCTTGGGGTCCCATGACTTTGACGCAGAATATCCATCCCAAGGATGCCAATCTTGAACCCGAGCAAGCTCAACTTGGTCACCTTTTTTCTCTGCATTACTTTTCCTAACCAATCCATGAATCCCTTCTAATTCAAATGTGATCTCTTTCATAGTTGGACGTTTCCTTCCATTCAACTCTAAGCATCTATTTGCAAGATTAGCAACGGCAATGATTTGTCCCTTCTCTGCTTCTTTCACAACTCTTTTGTCAATAATCTCAAACAGATTGTCCTCCTCCAGACACTCAACAAAATATGATGCTAAACTCTTGAACTCTCCAGAACTCGCTGGTGATATTGGTTTTTGGCCTGTTAGAAGTTCAGCAAGAACTACTCCAAAACTGTACACATCGCTTTTCTCTGTAAATTGACTGGTGTGAAAATATTCAGGATCCAAATAACCAAAGGTACCTTGAACAACTGTAGTAAGATGAGTAGCATCAACAGAAATTACCCGGGATGTTCCAAAATCTGCAATTTTTGCCCTATACTTTTCATCCAATAGTATATTTGTGGATTTGATATCTCTATGATAAATGGGTTTAGATGCAACTGAGTGCAGGTAAAATAGAGCTCCTGCAATTTCCGTGCCAATTCTCAAACACATCTCCCATGTCATTGGTAATAACTCCTTCTTCTGATCATGCAAATATTCAAAAAGATTACCATTAGGAATGAATTCATAAACAAGAAGGGGAATTTCTGTCTCCAAACAACATCCTAACAACCTAACCACATTTCTATTGTTGATTTGTGAGAGAATGACAAACTCATTGATGAACTCTTCAACATTTCCTTCCACCTTAAACTTCTTCACTGCAACAATTCTACCATCTACTAGCATTCCTTTGTAAACAGTGCCTTGCCCTCCTTTTCCAACAACTCTATCCGTATTAAAGTTGTCAGTGGCTTTCTCTAAATCATCCAAGCTAAAGAGAATAGCTTTCTCTACATTAGCTTCATTAGATGACATTCTTTGTTGCAACAACAAACCACCATTGTTTTTGAAGAACTTCTGTTTACGTTTCTCTATCACTCTCTTCCTTACAACCTTATACAACAACCATAGACCAAGGAGAAAAATGACAGATCCCAGACTTGACGAAACTCCTACACAAATTTGTCACGATAAATTCATGGATTGTAATTTGTCCATTACAAAAGTTGTTGTGCATGCATCTATAGTAGTAACAAAACGAAAATTCACAGAGATGCAGTTAACAATCTGGAAATTACAAAAAACTATTTATATATATATATATATATATATATATATATATATATATATATATATATATATATATATATATATATATATATATATAATCATATTTAGATAACTTTTCATAAATACTTATAAAAAATAAAATGAATTTCTATCACAATAAAATTACCTTATATAAGTTAATTTGTAGAAACTTTCTTTTTTGTGCTATAATTAGAAAGTTTTATTAGTCTAAATCTATATTTATACATGGTAGTCTTCATAACTACCTTTATAAATTAATACGCACCTACTATAGCCCAGTTCTTCGTTAGACTGTGATTGTAACCTGGGATGGATGAAACATCAGAAACCAAGTTAGATTATAGGTTTTACTTTACATGTATATATTAATCTCTTGAGGTAAACTTGAACTTATGAGACTGCATGGAATTAATTAATTTGACGGCAATATTTGAACTGTACTTAGATAGATTTTAGATCATATTTTAAAGATGTATGCATACAACAATGATAAAACGAGAAAACCTGAGCAATGTTAAATACAATATCAGTTGTAGCACAGTATAAATAAAAGTTACGGCATAGAGATCACACCAGTGCAGCCTCCTGCAACGTAGGGATTGCCATAGAAGCCTCCTAAGCAGTAGCATTGCCAACCAGTGCTTGTGTTTTGTGAAGATCCAAAATTAGAGCGACTACAAGTGGCATGATCTGATTCTGAAAGGAGTTGACGGGTAGAATTGTGAAGCATGTTGTCCAAAATCTCCCACTCAAGCATTGCAGGAACATAATCCGAACTGTTAAGCCCATACGTATCTCGCTGGTACAAGTCTCGATATCCAATGAATGCATAACGACACTTTTCACTCCCAGTGTCATTGTTTTTGGTGTTCAAATCTTCAAGTGTTGCGTTATATTCTGAGAGATAGTTGGGCAGTGAAGTCTCGCAGCAGTACCTGCCACTGCAACTACTTATCGAGCCCAAGTTACCGTTGACTTCTTCACTGTCGTCACAAATGGACACACAGCAACCAACAGTGGACCCGTTGGATTGAAAAAAAGCAAGGTTGTTGCATCCAACGGCCACAAACATGTTGAATTTCTGGGAATACACAAAAGGGCTTCCTCTCAGGTTGATTACTTCTGGCTTCGCTCTTCTGCTTGGGCAATTCCAACGGAAAATTGGATTCATGATATATACCCAATTCAAGCCTAGGGCTATCACTTCCAGATTTAAAGACTTTAAGTAGGGTTTTTGACCTTCGGAAGTTTCTCTGCATTCTACTTCAAACCACTTGCCTACGTAGCATTTGGGATCTTTCATTCCAAAAGGGTAAGAGATTTCAACACCTCCACATCTGAAACTACACCCAGGTTTTGCTATAATAAGCCCTTCTGTATAATATGTCTCTGCAGGATATGTCAGTGTAGGATATGACAGTGCAGAATATGCCAGAGCATACATAGGCAATGTTATGAACATCATGATGATGATGAGAAATTGTATTTGCAGAATCATTGTGGCTAAAACAGTGATCTCAATATATCTATACCAGATAATTTGAAGAAGCTTATATTTATGCATAACTTAAGTCAACTCTGCTTAATGAGTTTTTGAGTATTTTATTGATCTACTGGGAGTCAATAATATTACCTTTATATTTTCTAATATAATATTACATTAATAAATTTTAAATTATTTTGTGTTTGCTTATCTATCTCGGTCAGCACACAAGTGGAGAGTTGTTATTTGTAATTTTGGTATTATAAAGTAATTTGCTTTTCACTGAAAGTTCGTTTAATTTGAATAATTCTCCATTTCCTACAGTGGTGAGCTATGAGGAGATGATGGTTTGACCGAGATGGATGGGTGAAATTCTCATAACAAATTCAAAGAAATTTCCTCATCATCTTCACTCTCCAAATAGCCAAAATGTCATGTTAAGATATCTATATATAACTTAGACTTGTTTTTATTAATATATTATCAAATATCTTTTGTTTGAACAGTACTCATTTATTTAATTCCTCACCTCCATTTAAAAACTGATCATTGTTTAATTGATCAACAATTGAAATGTTCGTTGACTCAGGACATTTATACTAAGATAAATACTTATCTTTCGGAGTGAATATATATATATATATATATATATATATATATATATATATATATATATATATGTGTGTGTGTGTGTCATGTTTCATGCTTCTATATTTGTTATGCTATTATTAATTAATTTAACTTTTGTTCTTGCAAAGACTAGCTATATTGATCTTATAAGATCACTAACTCGGTTGAGAACTCCTCCATTGTTTATCTTTCTGGATCTTTTTGGCTTTCGGTTTTCTTGTTGATTTAAGATGGGGTACATGCAAAAGTAGATTAAAGCTGAAGTCAATTTTAATTTAATCTCAGAGCTTAAGGATCCTTATGTTTTAGAAGCTCACCTTTCTCCAATGATGATGTAGCTCGATAGTTGACAATGTTCGTTTCTTGGCCGATATATCTGACTGGCCAAGCAAAGTCGAGTGGTGGCCGAGTGGATAATAGTACATTGACCTCCAGGCTCCAACATATGTGTAGAGTTTACTTTTTGAAAGAAAAATTCATAATTTTTCATAGTAAATATATATTAGTGTATAACATGGTTCGTTTACAAGATAAATTACATAATTCATATATAATTATGTAATTATATATATATATATATATATTTAAAAAACCGTATATCTTTTATTGAACATAAAATTTGAAGAATTTTCTTGACCTAACATGAAATTAAGAACAGTCGTGCCAAAATAGTTTTGTCCATTGACTTTGGAAGTTAACATCTAATTTATAAGTAAATCATTTATAAAAGTAATAACAGAATCACAACATACAAAATTAACCACCAAAATATCAATTCTCTCCTAAACAATAATATGTTAATAAAATTTAAACTAAATATAAGATGAACTTAGGTCCATAAACTTTAGGTTGACTTTTTGATGTCTCGTCCATCTTCAAGTATTGGATAGGACCTTGGACGATTGAGATGGTACACAACCCCAGTCTTAAGCCGAAGTGTCTAAGGTGTAAAGGTTGAAAAAATTCGCTAAACTCAATATTGAATACTTCCTTACCAAAATTTTTTCAATTGTTTTGACTCATTTTCTTGTCTTGTTAGTTTTTAAATTTGGTGTTATCTCTTTTCAGGTAGCCACTTTTTTTTCCACTCTACTGCTCTACTTTTTCTCACCCCATCCTTAGGTAAGTTTCTCTCTTTTATGTTAAATTATGATGTAATATCTCTATTTTGCATAGAACTGTCAAACTCGGTTAGAATCATAGGTCAACTCGACCCATCATGGGTTCGAGTCGTTATACTGGTTAATTTTTTACCCAGTCCACCAACAATCCGACTCACTTGAGCTGAACCTGTGGTGAGCCGGATTGGTGAGCCAACCGCATGTAAAGGGTTACACAAATATTTTTTATTATATTGAACTTTTTATTTTGATCGAATTAAGTTGTTTGTAATTTATTGTTAGAAATTTGTATTTTTGTGATTTTGGTTTGAATATGGAGTTTAACATCATTTTGGATTATATATGTATTGTATTGAATTTTATTTAGACAATCAGAATTATAATTTAGTTGTTTTGTAACCCAAGAAAAAACAATTGTAGTTTTTTAATTGAGTCAATATGTTTAATCCACTAACCCATAGTGGGCCGAGTTGAGTTCAATTTTTTTTTTGTCACTAATAAGTGAATCGGGTTGGATTAACTCACTAAGTAACCAATCCGTAGTTTGGATTGATTCACTAAGTGACCAATCCGTAGTTTGAATTGACTCACTAAATGACCAATCCGTAGTTGACCGAACTAAACTAGGCCACATGGCCGTTTTCACCACTCTAATTTTACACCGGTGATTCATGCAATGGTTTAATATGCATGAGTTTTAGAACCTTGGATAAATAAAACAATGATATATGGATGTTATCGCAATCATTAATCACTAAAACATTGATTATGTGATGGTTGAGGTTTTAGAATTTATTTGTTAAAGATTATAACATGTGTATATCACTTAAACATTGTTGGTAGACTCAAGTATAGAATTAGGCATTGCAAGGAGGGTTTACAAAATTAATTATTCTTTTATTCTATCTTCAAATTTTACTCAATTTGTAATTCATTTGAATCATTCTTAATGATATAGAAATTGTTAATATTTCTTGAATAAATCCATCATGAAGATTAGTGCTTTGCTATATGAAGTTTAATAAAATTTGATAAAGATAAGTTCTAGCGAGACGAATGAATATCAAATTTAAGCTTAAATATGTTCCAAGTCTATGATAATTTTATAATCTTCTTGAGTCTCATTAAGTTTTTTTTTATTATCTTATAAAATTTTAAAACTTTTCAATTTCTGGTTTTTTTTTTTAATATTTTTTGAATTTTTTTTTATTTTTAACACGTGTTACTACACAGTTGTGCCGCGTGTCACATTTTGACACGTGACACAACTATGAAGTGACACGTGTAAAAAATTAAAAAATTCAAAAAAACCAGAAATTGACACGTGACATTGACTTTAACATTGTCTGGTCAAACTAACAGTAAACACCAAATTGAGTCATTTTTTAAGAAAATAAAGACCAAATTGAGACAACAAAAAATTTGAAGACCAAATTGAAATTTCATGACAAATAGAGGAATTAAAAGAGTAATTTAACCTAAATTTTTTTATCAACTATAGGATGTGACAGAAATTTTGTTATTCATCATGTCACCATACAAAATATATATATATATATATATATATATATATATATATATATACACTTATTTATTTATATAATTGAAAAATCTTGCTTAATTATAAGTGCACATAAGCTAAAATAACATATATGAAAATTGTAGCAAACAACTCAGCTTATAAATGTCTGTATGTGTTACAAAGGCGCTATTCCAAACGACACTATATAAACACATCAGCTACATTCAACATAAGCATTTTATAAAGCCTTACTACTAAATATTTCAAAATGAGATCGAATGCTGAAACTGAGTATTCTAGCTCCCTTCTTGGAGAAGAAGATGAACAAGCATCGATGAGTTTTTTCCACAACCATGAATCAGAACATGAGCAGCTGAAAATGAGATATATTCAACAATTAATTACCCTAGACATAATATTTGTAATAACCAAAATGAATATATATGTTTTACATGAGAAGAACAAAAATAAGAACACTCACCTCTTATTTTTTACTGCACCGTAGGTATAACCTTGGAGTCCCATGAATTTGACGCAGAATATCCATCCCAAGGATGCCAATCTAGAACTCGTGCAACCTCAACTTGGTCACCTTTTTTCTCTGCATTACTTTTCCTAATCAATCCATGAATCCCTTCTAATTCAAATGTGATCTCTTTCATAGTTGGACGTTTCTTTCCATTCAACTCTAAGCATCTACTTGCAAGATTAGCAACAGCAATGATCTCTCCCTTCTCTGCTTCTTTCACAACTCTTTTGTCAATAATCTCAAACAGATTGTCCTCCTCCAGACACTCAACAAAATATGATGCTAAACTCTTGAACTCTCCAGAACTCGCTGGTGATATTGGTTTTTGGCCTGTTAAAAGTTCGGCAAGAACTACTCCAAAACTGTACACATCGCTTTTTTCTGTAAATTGACTTGTGTGAAAATATTCAGGATCCAAATACCCAAAGGTACCTTGAACAACTGTAGTAAGATGAGTAGCATCAACAGAAATTACCCGGGATGTTCCAAAATCTGCAATTTTTGCCCTATACTTTTCATCCAACAGTATATTTGTGGATTTGATATCTCTGTGATAAATGGGTTTAGATGCAACTGAGTGCAAGTAAAACAGAGCTCCTGCAATTTCAGTGGCAATTCTCAAACACATCTCCCATGTCATTGGTAATAACTCCTTCTTCTGGTCATGCAAATACTCAAAGAGATTACCATTTGGAATGAATTCATAAACAAGCAGGGGAATTTCTGTCTCCAAACAACATCCTAACAATCTGACCACATTTCTGTTGTTGATTTGTGAGAGAATGACAAACTCATTGATGAACTCTTCAACATTTCCTTCCACCTTAAACTTTTTCACTGCAACAATTCTGCCATCTACTAGCATTCCTTTGTAAACAGTACCTTGCCCTCCCTTTCCAACAACTCTATCCATATTAAAGTTGTTAGTGGCTTTCTCTAAATCATCCAAGCTAAAGAGAATAGCTTGGTCTACATTAGCTTCATTAGATGACATTCTTTGTTGCAACAACAAACCTCCATTCTTTTTGAAGAACTTCTGTTTACGTTTCTCTATCACTCTTTTCCTTACAACCTTATACAACAACCATAGACCAAGGAGAAAAATCACAGATCCCAGACTTGACGAAACTCCTACACAATTTGTCACAATAAATTCATTGGATTGTAATTTGTCCATTACAAAAGTTGTTGTGCATGCTCTATAGTACTAACAAAACGAAAATTACAGGAATTTAGTTAACGACCTACAAAAGACAAAAAAAAAATATACAATCATATTTAGATAATTATTTTCATAAATACTTCTAAAAAATAAAATGATATTTTACAGTAAAATCACCTCATATATAAGTTAGTTTGCAGAACTTTTTTCTTAGTTTTGTTCGGCTATAATTAGAAAATTTTATTAGTCTAAATCTATATTTATATTTAGTCTTAATAACTGCCTTTCTAAATTTGATACGTACCTACTATAGCCCACTTCTTCGCTTGACTGTGATTGTAATAACCTGGGATGGCTGAAACATCAGAAACCAAGTTAGATTATAGGTTTTAACTTACATGTATATACTAATCTCTTGAGGTAAACTTGAACTTACGAGACTCATGGAATTAATTAATTTGACAGCAAAAGTTGAACTGTACTAGATTTTAGAACATATTTTAAAGATGTATGCGTGCATATAACAACGATAAAAGAAAAACGTGAGCAATGTTAAATACAATATCAGTTGTAGCAAAAAAAAAAATTGCATAGACATTATTTTATAAAACATATAGAAGAGTGTAAATAAAAGTTACTGCATAGAGATCACACCAGTGCAGCCTCCTGCAACGTAGGGGTTGCCATAGAAGCCATTTAAGCAATTGCATCTCCAAGCAGAGCTTGTGTTTTGCGAAGATCCAACATTAGAGCGACTACAAGTGGCATAATCTGATTCTGAAGGGAATTGATGGGTGGAATTGTCAAGCGTGTTGTCTAATATCTCCCACTCAAGCATTGCAGGAATATAATCCTTATCGTTAAGCCCATAATCATATAGCCGGTACGAGTAATGTGTAATAAACGCATAACTACACCGTTGACTCACAGTATTATTGTTTTCTGTGTTAAAATCGTGAAGTGTTGCGTTATATTCTAACAGATACTTGGGCAGTGAGGTATCACAGCAGTACCTGCCACTGCAACTATCTTCTCTTTGGAAGTCGAAGTAATTGTTGACTTCATCGCTGTTATCACAAATGGACACACAACAAGCAACATTGGACCCATTCGAGTGCAGAACAGCTAGGTTGTTGCAACCAAGGGACACAAATCTGTTGAATTTCTGGGAATACACGAAAGGGCTTCCTCTCAGGTTTATTACTTCGGGCTTCGCTCTTCTGCTTGGGCAGTTCCAACGGAAAATTGGATTCATGATATATACCCAATTCATGCTGATGGCCATCACCTCCAGATTTAAAGACTTTATGAAGGGTTTTTGACCGTTAGAAGTTTCTCTGCATTCTACTTCAAACCACTTGCCTGCGTAGCATTTGGGATCTTTCATTCCAAAGGGGTAAGAGATGTCAACACCTCCACATCTGGAACTACAACCAGGTTTTGCTATGATATTCTCTTGTGAAGAATATGGCAGTGCATACATTGGCAATGTTATCAACATGATGACGATGATGAGAGATGGTAGTTGCAGCATCATTGTGGCTAAAACAACCATTTCAATATCTACTTAATTAGAAGAAGCCTATATTTATATATGTATAACTTGAGATAACTTTGCTTAATGGATTTTTAAGAATTTTATTGATCTGCTCTGCTCTTTTCCTTTCATTTTAATTCATCAATTTATGTGTTTATTTCTATGATTCTATAAGTCTATAATTTATAATTTTATAATTCTATAATTCAAGTATTTTATTATTTTCTAATTTTTAATTGTATAATTTTCAATTATATAACTGTATACTTTTATAATTTTAAAGTTATAATCATTTTGTTTGCTTATCTATCTCAGTCAACACACAAGTGGAGAATTATCGTTTGTAATGCTTTTTCCACTGAAAGTTCGTTTAATACAAAATCATGTTTGATTTAAACACCTAAATTCAAAATTTGGCAGAGGAGAAATGGACAGGTTTGAATAATTCCACTGCCTGCACTGGTGAGCTATGAAGACATGATGGTTTGACAGGAATGCATGGGTAAAATTCTCATAACAAATTCAAAGAAATTTCCTCATTGTCTTCACTATCCAAATAGCCAAAATGTCAACATATCTATAATGTTAGAAAATATTATTCAAATAATACTATTAATAATAAAATTATAATAATAATAATAATTATTAGAACAATAATAATATTGAAATGTATACGAATCAAAGAATATTAATCAGAAACTCAACAATTATAATAACAATAAGGGATAAAAAAATAAATAAATGAGGAAAGGATAGAAAAAATTTGGGTTGAGGCACGCATGACGTTATCCTTAGAGAGGAAATGTCCCCGCTGCACAGGACAATACAAATACACAATCATATGTGTTTCTCTCCCAAGATACAACAACCCGTCAGATCGATTGAGTGTAACGAAAGATCTTCGAACCTTATGAATACCAATGTATAGAGAAGAAAAGAAGAATACTTCAGAGAAAAATCTAGTATTTGTGGTTGTTTTGTTATGTCTTTCTCCATGCACCTAGGTGGTATTTATAGATAAAAAAGGAAGACACAAGAGTAAATTGTCATAAAAAATATAGCCGTTAATCACAAATCACATCAACCCATAAGAATTAAAGTTCATGAAAACTTTAGTAACAGTAGAATTTTTATTTAATTATTTATTTTTTAAATTATAATTAAATATTTCCAACAATCCCCCACAAAATTTAAAATAAAACAAAATATATTATCTTTTAAAACAAAATATTGTAGTTCAGCGTAAAGAACCTTCCGGGTTTGAGCCTTACATCTAGTGTTTATAAACTTCCACCCGAGAAAATGCAAAGACTTGATTGTCTTGAGCAACATCCCTTGTAATTGGATTTTAGTAAATAACATGTACAATATCGGTATTTATTATATATTCTAATCAATGAGTGCACGTTACAACCTTGTGCATGTATCTTGTTTCGTGAATGTCACTTAGAGACTTGTACATGTCTCACAATGGCGGCCCCACAATCACACTCACTAGGTAAACCCTCAAAGGGTGGTTTGTGACTAACACCCCTACAATAATTGTTATTGGATTTATTAAGAGGTATTTTAAAAAATAATATATAAGCATAATAATGCATATACCTCAACTTAATTATTGCCACAATTTATAGTACACTTCACCATAGGAATGAGACATAAAATATAATCAAATTATTTGGTGTACTTTAGTCAACAACTTCTTTCTTACCCATTGAACTTCATTCCATGGGATCGTCATTCATGTAGATGAGTGTCTGTTGTTGCAACTAATTTATGGGTTTTAGTCTCATTTTCCTCGATGACTCAAATACTCATTAATGCATCAATCCTTTGGTGAGCGGAACTGCAACTTTTCCTGACTTGACAAAGTCAAGAAAATTAATACATGAGTGATAACTTTCTAATAAATTTATGTCTCACTCTCTTATTGATTTTTTTTTTCAATAAAATTTTTGCTATAAGCTTTATATATATATATATATATATATATAGCAACTTGAGTGCCAGAATGCAATGTAATAAGAGGTATATGTTTATTTAATAATCATAGATCATATAGATAATAAATATTTTGTGTGAGCAACACTAGTTTATAACAACAAGAAACTTTGCGCTCATAGTATATCATGATACAACATTTTGTTTAGTAGATTTTCATGATATTTTTCCTCCACTTTGTGTCACCAAAAATAATATCCAATTTACATTAATATATCATTCAATAATCTCAAGAAATTGGACATATTGCCATAACTAGAAAAAACACAAGTAATATTATCACTAGATAGCAAAATAGTATTAGAGGTATATTTTCACTCACTTCAAAATATATAACTAATAATTTTTTTTTTATATTAAGAGGTATGTTAACCATTGCAAGATAACCCACACACTTTAAAATATTTTAAATGTGGTTCTTTTTTCTTTCGTAACTCATAAAAAGTTTATCACAACCTTTTGTAAGGAATTCAATTTGAGGATATGACAAATAGAATATAAAGTCTTGCCCTATATAATTTTAGGCAAAGACAAGTCAAAATTTGAAGCATAACATTTACCATATCAAATAAAAAAAAAAACGTTCACTACACCATTAGATTAACACTAAATATGTTATTTAATGAATAATACCATGAGTTTTACACAAAAACACTCATTTATAAAGACATGTATTAGCATTTCTAAATACATATATATTCATCTCTTCCCTTTTTAATTAATTTTGTATATACAAAAAATTTCATAATTTGAATGGTCTCTAACCAAATTTCTCAACTTCTCAACAATTGTAATAATAGTATGTCATGTAGCATAACTTTCAACATTTGTAATAACCAAAGAAAAAGTACTAAATATTTTATTACAAGATAAAAGTACTTAATTCAAACAAGTCATCACAAATATATCATCTACCAACCAAAGGACATGTCTATAATTAATAATTTATTGTAATAAAAAATCACTTCATAAATTCTAAATTCGGAAACATGAAAAACTTATTTTTAAACAAATAAGATAATTTCTAGAAGAGAAGTTTAATTTTACTTGATCATCCCCTCAATTTCTAATATGAAGATAAGATTCTTTTCTTTATTAGCACACACATAATTATAAGCATGATTTGAAATAAAATATTCATTTTAATTTCATGATATAAAAAATATTTTTAAATTCATAAATCTGATAATTTCTTATCAGTCATTTTTTTTCATATAAATATCAAGCTAAACTTTTTTTTTCTTTTGCAAATGCATAGTTTTGTTCAAGTGTTTTCCATAACACAGTAGTAATTTTAGTATAACAAATTTTTTATAATTATTTTCATACAAAACAATTAAAATATATACATGATATATAACATCTTTATCAATGGTAAGAGTAGAAGATGTTAAGGCATAAATTAATATAATGGAAAAACATTAGCTTTAGACATTTACAAAAAAAAAAATTATCTGGTGAGTTAGAATTTCACTTATCTATAATTTCATTTATTGTTACCAATAGGAGTAGAACAATTATACACATAAACTTTTAGGCTTAGTTGAAGCTTATTTAATTATAATAATATCAAACACATTAGTAAATAACAAGTGCTTTCAGTCTTCCCTTTTATATTGTCTTTAATTTTAGAAATGAATACAGATGAGTAATCAAAAATAGAAATAATAAGAATTTTCTCTCTAAGAATGTTAGAAAATGATTACCCAAATAATATTATTGATAATAAAATTATTATAATAATAATTATTAGAACAATAATAATATTGACTTGTATATTAATCAAAGAATATTAATCAAAGGTCCAATAATTATAATAACAATAAGAGATAATAAAAAAATAGATGAGGAAAGGATAGAAAAAGTCTGGGTTGAGGCATGCATGATGCTATCTTTAGAGAGAAAACGTCCTCACTGCACAGGACAATACAAATACACAATACACAATCATATGTGTTTCAAATCATATGTATTTCTCTCCCAAAATACAACAACCCGTCAAATTGATCGAGTGCAGAAAGGATCTCCGAACCTTATGAACATCAATGTCTTAAAGATAATATAAAGAAGAAAAGAGGAACACTTCGGAGAAAACTCTAGTGTTTGTGGTTGTTTTGTTGTGTCTTTATCCATGCATGCCTAGGTGGTATTTATAGGTAGAAAAAGAAAACACAAGAGTAAATTGTAATAAAAATATAGTCATTAACCATAAATCACATTAACCCATCAAATTTAAAGTTTATGAAAACTTCAATAACAATAGAATTTTTATTTTAATTATTTATTTTTTAAATTATAATAAAACATTTCCAACAATCTATATATAACTTAGTCTTGTTTTGTGAGGTTTAAATACATTATATTGGTCCAATTTTCTTAAATTTTGTTCCCTATAGTATTTGTTTTTTAAGATGTTAAAAGAGTACTAATTTTTGTAAATTATGGCCAATTTAGTCTTTTTCCTAGACATTGTTTAAACCGTTAATGGAACGTGAACACTAACGGTCACGTGTTAGTGTTATTTTGTGATCTTTAAAATTTTTTAAATATTTTTTATTTTTATTTTTATTTTTTTAATTTAATTTAATTTTTTTATTTTAAAAAATGTTATATATATATATATATATATATACTTATTTATTTATATTATTTGAAAATTTTTGCTTAATTATAAATGCAAATCAGCTAAAATACATATATATATATATATATATATATATATATATATAAATTGTAACAAACAACTCAGCTTATAAATGTCTGTTTGTGTGATTACAAGGCACAATTCTATTCCAAACGACACTATATAAACACATCAGCTACATTCAAAATAAGCATTTTATAAAGCCTTAGTACTAAATATTTCAAAATGATATGGAATGCTGAAACTGAGTACTTCTAGCTCCCTTCTTGGAGAAGAAGATAAACAAGCATCGATGAGTTTTTTTCATAACCATGAATCAGAACATGAGCAGCTGAAAATGAGACATATTCAACAATTAATTACACCTAAGCATAATATTTCTATAACCAAAATGAATATATATGTTTTACATGAGAAGAACAAAAGAAGAAAACTCACCTGTTATTTTTTACTATACCGTAGGTATAACCTTGGAGTCCCATGAATTTGACGTAGAATATCCATCCCAAGGATGCCAATCTAGAACTCGTGCAACCTCAACTTCGTCACCTTTTTTCTCTGCATTACTTTTACTAACCAATCCATGAATCCCTTCTAATTCAAACGTGATCTCTTTCATAGTTGGACGTTTCTTTCCTTTCAACTCTAAGCATCTACTTGCAAGATTAGCAACAGCAATGATCTCTCCCTTCTCTGCTTCTTTCACAACTCTTTTGTCAATAATCTCAAACAGATTGTCCTCCTCCAGACACTCAACAAAATATGATGCTAAACTCTTGAACTCTCCAGAAGTCGTTGGTGATATTGGTTTTTGTCCTGTTAAAAGTTCAGCAAGAACTACTCCAAAACTGTACACATCACTTTTCTCTGTAAATTGACTGGTGTGAAAATATTCAGGATCCAAATAACCAAAAGTACCTTGAACAACTGTTGTAAGATGAGTAGCTTCAACAGAAATTACCCTGGATGTTCCAAAATCTGCAATTTTTGCCCTATACTTTTCATCCAATAGTATATTTGTGGATTTGATATCTCTATGATAAATGGGTTTAGATGCAACTGAATGCAGGTAAAATAGAGCTCCTGCAATTTCAGTGGCAATTCTCAAACACATCTCCCATGTCATTGGTAACAACTCCTTGTTCTGGTCATGCAAATACTCAAAGAGATTACCATTAGGAATGAATTCGTACACAAGTAGAGGAATTTCTGTCTCCAAACAACATCCTAGTAACCTAACCACATTTCTATTGTTGATTTGTGAGAGAATGACAAACTCATTGATGAACTCTTCGACATTTCCTTCCACCTTAAACTTTTTAACTGCAACAATTCTACCATCTACTAGCATTCCTTTGTAAACGGTACCTTGCCCTCCCTTTCCAACAATTCTATCCATGTTAAAGTTGTCAGTGGCTTTCTCTAAATCGTCTAAGCTAAAGTGAAAACTTTTGTCTACATTAGCTTCATTGGATGACATTCTTTGTTGCAACAACAAACCGCCATTCTTTTTGAAGAACTTCTGTTTACGTTTCTCTATCACTCTCTTCCTTACAACCTTATACAACAACCATAGACCAACGAGAAAAATCACAGATCCCAGACTTGAGGAAACTCCTACACAATTTTTTCACAATTAATAAATTCATGGATTGTAATTTGTCCATTACAAAAGTTGTTGTGTATGCATCTATGCTACTATAACAAAACGAAAATTCACAGGGATGTGGTTAACGATCTAGAAAATACAAAAAACTATGTAATCATAACTATTTTGCATAATAAAAATAAATGAATTTCTATCACAACAAAATTACCTTACATAAGTTAATTTGCAGAAACCCTTTTTTAGTTTTCTTGTGCTATAATTAGAACATCTTACTAGTCTAAATCTATATTTATATGTAGTCTTGATAACTGCCTAATACGTACCTACTATAGCCCACTTCTTCGTTTGACTGTGATTGTAATAACCTGGGATGGCTGAAACATCAGAAACCAAGTTAGATTATTTAACTTACATGTATCTCTTTAGGTAAAGTTGAACTTATGAGACTGCATGAAATTAATTAATTTGACAGCAAAAGTTGAACTGTATGCATATAATTAACAACGATGAAACAAAAACATGAGCAATGTTAAATACAATATAGTTGTAGCCAAAAAAGTAGCATGCAGATCAATTATTTTATAAAACAGTGGCACTATAGAAGAGTGTAAATAAAAGTTACTGCATAGAGATCACACCAGTGCAGCCTCCTGAAACGTAGGGATTGCCATAGAAGCCTTCTAAGCAGTCGCATCTCCAACCAGAGCTTGTGTTTTGCGAAGATCCAACATTATTAGAGCGATTACAAGTGACATAATCTTGTTGACAAACAAGTCTCTCTAGATAAACACTCTTTGTATTCAGATTTGTTGTGTCTTGAAATGAAACACTACATGGTCCTTTTATAGGCCTTTGGACATTACCCTTCAACTACATTCATTAAATATAACTACTACCAAACTCACAATTAATACAACAACTTCTAACTACCCACCTTCCAACTACCAACTACACACCTTCCAACTACCAACTACACACATTTAAGTTTACCTAACAAAATCCCCCCATAAACTTAAATGCTCTTCTTGTCCTTCATTCCAAGTATCATCTTGTTGTTCTCAAACAGAGAGGATGACAGCGGCTTTGTAAACATATCTGCAGCTTGTGCACGACTTTCAACGTGCTCCAACTCTACATTTCCTTCTTTCACTTGTTCTCGGATGAAGTGAAATCGAACATCAATGTGTTTGCTTCTCTCATGATTGACCGGGTTCTTTGCCAATTCAATGGCCGACTTGTTATCAACTCGGATCACAGTCCCCTTTTCTTGCTTCAATTCCAGTTTGCTCAGAAGGTTTCTAAGCCAAACTGCATGGCAGACACTCCAGGATGCTGCAACGTACTCTGCTTCACATGTTGACAGTGTTACAATGGGCTGTTTCTTTGAAAGCCAGGTGAACGCTGTGCTCCCCATGAAGAATACATATCCAGACGTGCTTTTCCGGTCATCAACATCTCCACACCAATCACTGTCTGAGTAGCCGACTAGTCGGTAATCATCTGTCCTGGTATACATCAGACCAAGTGACACAGTTCCTCTCACATACCTTAAAATTCTCTTTAGGACCTTCCAATGAGTATACCTTGGTTCCTCCATATACCGACTTGCTATTCCAACACTCAGCATTAAATCTGGTCTGGTATTTGTAAGATACCTGAGACTTCCAATCAGACTTCGGTATTTGCTCGCATCAACTCGGTCTCCATCTGTATACTTAG
>Ga0214543_1005992_pt1 | contig 21956 bp, 22 predicted proteins | sample CNSS2metaG_FD_160094 | JGI IMG/M metagenome (GOLD analysis project Ga0214543, IMG submission 160094) | Root nodule microbial communities from cowpea collected in UCLA plant growth center, Los Angeles, California, USA - CNSS2 | ecosystem: Host-associated > Plants > Roots > Nodule | place: USA... | reverse complement strand
ATGCTACCTTAGACTAGCAACAAATTTGGAAAACAAAATCACTTAATTCACAATCAAGAGCATTGAAGCCAACATTACTTGCCAATTGAAATGTATAACACAAGAAAAGCTAATTAAGAAAGCTAAACCACATTGAATATGATTTGACAAGACTGAATTGAATAGCCAAAAACAAGGACAAGCAAGATATTAAGGCTTGAAATAAAGGAAAGCACAACAAAAGGAATCCTAGAATGGAGTTAAAACCAAAAATAGAAACTGCAGTGCTCATAAAATGCTTATGGTATTCATTGTATGTATGCCAATGTGGGGGAAGTAATCCACTCCAAATGAAAGCAATTGATGGCAATATGGAATACACACATAAACAAGCAAATGTATAGAGCAAGAGCATTGAAATTATGAAGCAAAACACACAAAAAACGCACTAAACAGTGATTTTCCCGAAAACACAGCACCAGAAAAACGTTGACAAATGCCTTAACTTTGAAGATTTATCATTTTTTTTACTGGACATATTTCAATAATTCTTTTTGTTAATATTTCGTCCCGATGTTAAGAAAATTAGGCAAAACTCAGAAGGTGATTCGGTGCTATGAATCGTTCCAGTTAAATCACACAAGAAAAGTGTGCGTTAGGACACAAGTGAAAACAACAGCAAATTGGCACTGAAAAACACAGAAATTTGCTTCTACTTCAAAAATTTCTATAGAATTCAATTCTCAACATAATGGAATGATTCTTGTTGGAGACTTTTCGTTTATGACTTAGCTTTTTGAAGCAACAATCAGCTTAAATTTTGGTGCACCGAGTCACTCGTGACACTTCTCAAACAGAAGGTGTGCAGTGGAAAATAAGGTTGAAAACTGAAGCAAAAGCACAGTGAAAGTGGAAGATGTTCAATAGACAAATCAATTCGATTTGGAGCTTGATTATGATCTAGAATCAAGCATAGATGAAGATGAATATCTTATGACACTCTAAGGCACAAACCAATCGGTGAAATGTCATTAAAACAGTGAGGAAAGCTGATTCAAACAACCACACGCATAGCATTAAGCTTCATTGCGTTATGGAGTGGAGTTTGGCACAATTTCACTCAAGCAAGTGCAGAAAATGATTGTAAACGGTAGAAAATTGAAGAAACATGTAAAAGAAAGCATGAACAAGACATAGAACACAACTTGAATGGTGGAAATTGAAAAGAAAAAAGAATCACCGAATAAAAATGACAAGAAACACAATGGAAGCGATAAAATGGTGTTGAAAAGTAAAAAAAAGCTAGTAAATGATGTGAACCATAGCAAGCAAGGAAATTTACAAATAGAGTGTAGAACACTCTTGTAGTGTCATAGTTGCATGCAATCAATGGAGAAACACAAAGTAATAGACAATGAACGGTAAATGTGAAAGGGAAAAACAAAATAGAAGGAGAAGAAGATGAGAACAAGACGGAAAAAACGAAGGAAACACAAGACTAGGAAAGAACCTTACCAAACCGTGAGAGACCATGGTTTGATGGCTCTTGATACCATTATGGTGGAGCTCCAAAGGTGAGTGAAGAACTCCATGGGAAGCGAAAATGGATGAAGGTATGGAGACAAGTTTGAAGGCACTTGCAAGCTATGGAAAGTGAAGGAGGTGAGAGGATTTCCTAATCTATGCTAGCCTAAGGAAGGTGGCTAGAGGTAGAGGGAGGAAATCTCTAGAAAGGGGTGACTCTCAAAGGCAATAGAGGGAGGAGTGCTCTCAACTCAAGTTGCATCTATTTCTTAAAATTTCAAGAGTTTCTACAAATGAGTGAAATTTTAGCTTTTATATGAAGCCATTTACACATGAGAAAGGAGAGCCATTGAATGGAGTGGGCCTTGATCTTGGCCCTTAGATCAAGCTTGGAGAAGGAGGCAAGATCACGCCCCTTGGATCTTGGCTTGAAGAACAAGAAGGATTCTTAGCCTTTAGATGTGATGACCAACCTTAGTCAAACCATGAAGCAAAGGAGCCTCCTTGTCTTGATAATCTCGACCATGTATGATGAGAATTGGGCCGAGCCCAATTTGAACCCATCCTATGTTCGTTTCATGTCTTATGTATTATTGGAAAGCAAAGCCCAAACAATGGCCCAATTTAAATCTACACTACTAGATTTACATGCACTTCTTCAAGTCTTTGTGATCTCTTTGGCCAATTTGAATAATTTGTGAAGTCCATTGAATTTGTGATCATCCAATGGGAGGCCCTTTTGAATCTTCTTCATCATTGATCTTGTAATTCGGCCTTTTAATGGGCTTGGGCTTGGGCTTGAAGGTGGAATTGGGCTTAGTGGGGTCAAATCACCAACCCATCAAGCTTCTGCTATACTGTTGGGTCGCTTGGTGGCGCTAAAAAATCTGGATTCTTCCTAGGTTTATCCGCACCAGTTGTGACTCGAAAAGAATTCCAACTCTTGCCTCCACCATCATTTTGCGACAGTTACCAATGCACCCATCACATAAAATTCATACTTCACTCAGTTTATCCTTTCCCTTAAAATAGTGTGCCAATTACAGTTCTGGAATGTGATTATTCATTCTCAACTCCTACAGGAACCCTAATTTCCCCAAATTCATGCAATACCCCGACATTCAACATATGAATAATAACATAGCCAAATTCATCCATAACAATTAATAGTCACGCATATAAAATCATCACGACAACATCACAAATGTCACAAAATTCCCAAAACAACCCAAATTGACATTCCAATTTACGTCACCAGGCTGTTCATCATTTGCCACCAGGCGGTTCATAAAGGAAAACCCAGATCCTAGTATCTGGCTTATGTTGCCTGGCGGGTCGCGCGTGGCCGTCTCGCATTTTCTAGAAAATTTCCAAAAACCTGCATTAATGGGTCCGAACTGAACAATTTGGCATTCTCACACATTGAATATAGCGCGAAAGCATACAATTATCATCAAAACACCAATAAGAGCTCCCTTAACCTAGATTAAAGCTTCCCTTGAGTGATTTTGTGCTTTTTCCTTTGCTTCCAAAATAATCTTCCTTGGCTTCTCCTAATTCAGCCTCAAAGATCCACTCACACTCTCAATTTCCCACTGAATTTCGCACTCCTCTGCCTATCCCACAATGACCACTGCAGAAACCTTTCTCCTCTCTCTCAATTAGCTTTTTAATGATGTTTTAATGGTTATTTAAGGTCCTAAAACGAAAATGTCCCATTGATGGTGTTTAATTGTCATTCAAGCACACTTAATAGATTGCTTTCCAACCATCCTTGGCTGCTTGGTCTGCTAGGGTTTCCTCTAACCCTTCAATTTCAAGCCAAAACTAAAAATAGCAAAATAAAGTTTAATTTGGGTTCACCAAGGTTTGAACCCCTTACCATGCCAATGTTCAATTCAATGCACAACCATCTAACTAATTCATGTTTCATGCTAACTAATATGCTTCAATTATTATAACATTTAGCAACATGATTAACATATATTAAAAATAATACTAAACTTAATAACACACAAATGGCATACATAGGACTCGAACCCAAGTCCTTTCACACAATAAAGTACTCTCAACCATTTGAGCTAGTACTTTTCCACATCACAACATTCCGCATTTAATGCTTTAATGGCTTTTACTACCCGCATTTATTAAATAATTATTTAAATCTCTCGGGTCTTACATTCCCCCCACCTTAAAGGGTTTTTGACCTCGAAAATAAGACTTACCAAGAAACAAGTGTGGATAGGATAGCCTCATGTGATCCTCCATCTCCTAGGTTATCTCCTGAGTTGCCTCGTCCTAAAGCACCTTTACTGTCTTTATCTCCTTACCCCTCGGATGTTTGACCTGAGAGTCAAGAATGCGACCGGTCCGACTAGCATTATCAAGTCTTCCCGCACCTACACATCGTCAACCTCTAGTACGTGGTCTATACTTGCTTTGTATTTTCTCAGTTGGGAAACATGAAATACATTGTGCAAGTTTGCCAAATGAGGTGGCAAAGCAACTTCATATGTCGCTTGCCCAATCCTCCGCGTGATTTGATAGGGTCCTATAAACCTCGGGGTCAACTTCCTCGACTTAAGAACCCTTCCAACTCCCGTGGTTGGGGTAACCCGGAGAAACACATGATCTCCTTCATCAAACTCAAAGGGCTGCCTTCTCTTATCAGCATAAGACTTTTGTCGACTCTGTGTGGCTCACATTCGATCTTGGATTAATTTGACTTTTCTAGTCATTTGCTGCAGAAACTCAGGGCCAAGCACGAAAGCTTCACCATCCTGATACCAACACAGCGGAGTTCTACACCTCCTTCCATATAGTGCTTCATACGGTGCCATTCCAATACTAGCATTATAGCTATTATTGTATATGAACGCTACCAAGGGTAACACATAATTCCAGATGGTCCAGCACACAAGATCTCAACAAATCTTCTAGTGATTGGATAGTCCGCTCTGATTGACCGTCCGTCTGAGGATGATAAGCCGAACTCATTCTCAATTGAGTACCTAAGGCTGTTTGCAAAGATTTCTAAAACCGTGAAGTGAATCTCAGATCCCGGTCTGACACTATGCTTTCTGGCACCACGTGTGATCTTACCACCTCCCGTACATATGTTTCTGCTAGCTTATCCATCGACCATTTCTGATTTATAGGTAGGAAGTGCGCACACTTAGTCAATTTTTTTACTATTACCCAGATTGAATCATGCCCTCTAGTCGATTTCTGCAAGTGTGTCACAAAGTCCATAGAGATATTGTCCCACTTCCACTGAGGTACTTCCAATGGTTGTAGTGTACCTCCCGACCTTTGATGTCCAATTTTGGCCTTTTGACATACCAAACATTAGTGACTTTCAACAAGCTGCATTGTATGAACCCTTGCCCAAACTGCATTCCCAAATTCATATCTCGAAGTTTCTCAATTAGCTCCAACTCGTTTACCATCATGCAAGACATATGCATCTTTTTACGACTTAAAGCATCGGCTACGACATTCGCCTTGCCTGGGTGATAAAGTAATTCAAAGTCGTAGTCCTTCAAGTACTCCATCCACCTGCGATGTCTCATATTTAACTCCTTCTGGTCGAACAAGTATTTCAGGCTTTTATGATCACTAAAAACGTTGAGACTTGTACAGGTAGTGCCTCCAACACTTAAGAGCAAACACAATAGCTGTTAGCTCCAAATCGTGAGTCGGGTAATTTTTCTCGTGCACCTTTAGTTAACGAGAACCATATGCTACCGACCTCCTTTCTTGCATCAATACACACCCTAGCACTTGATATGAAACATCACAGTACACTTCAAACATTTTCTCAGTATCAGGAATTACTAGCACTAGGGAGGTAGTCAAACACCTCTTTGTGTCCTCAAAACACTCCTCACACTTTTTAGTCCAAGAAAATGGCTGATCTTTTCTTGTAAGTTGTGTCAAAGGATTCACCTTCTTTGAGAACCCCTCCACAAATATCCTGTAATAACCTGCTAGGCCCAAGAAACTTCTCACCTCTGTCACTGTTTTAGGCCTTTCCCACTTAAGCACCGTCTTAATCTTAGCCAGGTCCATTGCAATACCCTTGGCTGAGATGACATATCCAAGAAATTGTACCTTTTCCAGCCAAAATTCACACTTGGACAACTTCCCACACAACTGGTGATCTCTAAGTATCTTCAATACAACCCTCAGGTGATCAACATGCTCATCTCTCGTCTTTACATAAATAAGAATGTCGTCTATGAAAACAAACCTATCTAACCAAGGCCGAAAGATTCTATTCATGTAATCCATGAATATCGCTGGTGCATTCGTTACTCCAAATGGCATCACCACGTATTCGTAATGCTCGTACCTCAACTTGAACGCCGTCTTCTGTACATCTTCCAGTTTGACTAAGATTTAATGATATCCAGATCATAGGTCAATTTTGGAGAATACTCCTGCTCCCTTCAATTGATCGAGCAGATCGTCAATCCTCGATAGTGGGTACTTATTCTTAATGGTTAATTTGTTCAACTGCCGGTAATGAATGCAAAGTCTTGAGCTTCCATCCTTCTTCTCAACTAATAGCACCAGAGCTCCCTACGGTGACGCATTAGGCCGGATGAACTTTTTCTCTAGCAGATCTTCAATTTTGCTTCTTGAGTTCTGCCAATTCTACAGTTGCCATTCGGTATGGAGTCATGGACACTAGACCCGCACCAGGAATTAAGTCAATGGTGAAGTCAACATCCCAACTCGGTGGCAATCCTGGTACTTCGTCCGGAAACACATCTGCGTACTCATTAACAACATGAATATTCTAAATCATCTTCGTTGCACCCTTCTTTTCTGGTTTAGCCATCACCATAAAACACGTGGCCCCTTCTTGTAGCGCTTTCATAGCCTCTTGAGTTGAGATCAACTCCAACCCTTCATGTTCGGGGAATACCAAACTACGCCAACCATAATCAATTATGATGTGATTGTTAGACAACCAGTCCATTCCCAATATCACATCCAATACCTCCAAAGGCAAGCACACCAAGTTCACCTTGAATCTACGACCTGCCACTTCCATTGAACACACAACGTAGACCAAAATGGTAGTTACCTGACACGAGGAAGGAGTCAAAACAAGTAACTCACACCTCAAATCACGTTTCTCCATATTCAATCTCCCCACGCATGCATTAGAAATGAAACAATGTGTTGCTCCAGAGTCGAACAACACTAATACTGATTGACTAATCAACAAACAAGGCTCGAGAATAAGGTTACCTGCTTGAGTAGCCTTTGTGGAGGTGATGGCAATGACCCTACCAATTGCTCTAGCTATTTCTGCTGGTGATGCTGCTAGTTTCTTCAAACCTAGACTCTTCTTTTTTGGACAATTATTGGCGAAGTGGCCCGTTTTGTCGCATATGAAACACTTGCGACGTTCACCTGACCCTCCTACACCACCTGTTAGTTGAGGATAATTTCTCTTTAGATGGGGTCCGCCACACTGGTAGCAAGTGGGACCCTGAGATGTCTGTGGTCGGCTGTAAGGCTTCTTCATGTGCCTAGCCTCTACGACTTCTTCTGATGTCGACTTACATGATTTGGTCCTCTTTTTAGAGACTCTGCACTCTTGGCTTGTTCCACCAAGACTGGAAATCTTCTTTCTCTCAGGGGTGTGATAACCTTCTTCAGTTCATGCTTGAGTCCTCGCTCAAACTTAAGGCACCTCCACTCTTTAGTGATTTCTTGAGAATAGTACCTTGCCAGATGCTCGAATTTGTTAACATATTCTTGCACTAACATATTTCCCTGTTGCATGGCCAAGAACTCAGCCTCTTTATCCTACTTAGTTGTATCTGGGAAGTATTTCTCTAGGAAACGAGTCCTGAAGTTGGCCCAATTCACTGGCTTATCCCTAGTCTGCATCTGTTGTTGCATGCCTGCCCACCAATATTCAACATCATTATTCAGCAGGTACACAACAAAGGCCATCTTTTGCTCGTCAGCACAATTCATCACTCAAAAAATCTTTTCGCACTTGCGAAGCCAGGCATCAGCTCATCAGCAGTGGTCCTACCTGTGAATTATGCGGGCTTATGTCATAGAAAATCCTCCACCGTTGCCACCCTCACTGGTGCAATCGTTGCTCTTGGCTGTGCTGGAATAGGATTTTGCATCTACAATCTCATCAGCACCATTAGCATTTCTCCTCCTCCTGTGAGCTGTCATTGCTTGGATACACCACATATTCAACTGTTAAACATCACTCCATCAGTTTAACAAACCACTACCTCCATAAAGTTAAACACACACAACCACATGCACAAACATAGCAAGCTCACTCCCTAAAAGTCCCAAAATATTTTTCAAAACATTTTCAAAACTTATGCTCTGATACGAACTGAAACATCCTTAAGGAATATTACTTTTAAATAAATATAAATGAATAAATAAAATAAAATAAAAATACAACATTAATAATCAAACCTCATTTATAATCTCACTTTCCCAAAAACGCGGGAAAATTAAAACCATAAAATAGTATATTTTACAGAAATTCAAAGATAACGATTATTACAATGCATAAAATGAGTAAATATAAACCGTTTGAAAACAAGAAAATATCCAAATAATAAAAATCATCAAATCCCTATATAGTCACACTCTTTGTACTTAAGCATCTCCTGGCTCACCTGTCAAATCATTTGCTCCCGAATAACAAGTTATTCGATCATCGCCATACACACACAGATAGGGTGAGCTATGCATGTATACATATATAAAAAATAAATATGACACCCATCCCAAGAATAACAAATCGTACATAATCATTTTATTCTTTCAAATTAACCAACCCTGATCTCATAGTCCTTCATGAGTCATATGCATGAATATAGGTTCTGGGACTTCACTGTGCTTCCACGAAACTAACCCTTTCGTGGTCCAATCCTACGAGCCTATCCCGCTCGTAGTCCTGCCCTACAAACTCCTTGCCCATAGTAAAACATCCAAGCCTTCCTCGCTCACCATACTATGGACTTCTAGCCCAATAGCAGCCAACGGGAACAAAACTATTCCTTGCCTATCGTGCGTCCGACGCATGTAATTACCATACTTAGGACTCCTCGCCTCTTAGTAGCTGACGAGAACTAACCAGTTCCATGCCCATCATGTGTCCCACCACCAAGCACATCCCAGACCCCTATTGGACTTAGTCCATCAAGCCCAAACACAAAGGTAAGTGAACTTAGTCCTTTAAGTCCACTGATCAAAGCAACAACCGATTTCACAGCAACCAAAAAGCCTGGCGCCGCCTAGAAACCGCTACACGGACTCTGGTAGCAAACCGCCTGGCAGCCAAACCCCCACCGCCAAGCGCCAAACAGAAGTCACACAGACCCGTCACCGCTTGGCGGACCGAACCCTGCCGTAAGGTGCCTCATGCAAACAGTGGCCACTGCCACTGGTTTAGAACCCTATCGCCTGACGGCTCGACCCGCGCTGCCAGGCGCCATACCAGTAGCGCAATGCTACTGGTTTTCACTTTTCACAGATCTTATGAGGCCCTAAACTTGCATTGCATCTTTCACACACCAATCATAGTATTTAAAACATATCACCATAACTAAAACACATCAAGTACAATTACTTCATGCCCAAATTAAATATTATCATGCCTTAACATGTCTCACTTGATTCTCTAAAGGAACAAACCACAATGAATCGGTTAAGTCAATTTATCATGCACACCTCCTCTTTGTCTCTTATTACTCTAAACCTACCCAAGCCATTCAATATACTCTTGATCCAATACCCTTACTGACTAATACTCAAATAACTCATTCCGCCACAATTTGGACAGCATTGTACGTATACCTGAATAATAAATCTGCCACTATAACAAACCAAATGTATGAAATACCCAATTCTTTCATCCCACACATTTAATCTCACAAGTATTATTTAAAATACATAGATCCTAAAATCCTAATCCATCCCACAATGAAACACTATTAATGACCACTTAAATAAATGCCCCCATGACAAGTACACCAACCCATCAAGCTTCTGCTATACTGTTGGGTCGCCTGGCGGCAGACTCAGTGCAGCCAAGCGGTGCATGAAAAATCTAGATTCTTCCTAGGTTTATCCGCACCAGTCATGACTCGAAAAGAATTCCAACTCCTGCCTCCACCATCATATTGCGACAGTTACCAATGCACCCATCACATAAAATTCATACTTCACTCAGTTTATCCTTTCCCTTAAAATAGTCTGCCAATTACAGTTCTAGAATGTGATTATTCATTCTCAACTCCTACAGGGACCCTAATTTCCCCAATTTCATGCAATACCCCGACATTCAACATATGAATAATAACGTAGCCAAATTCATCCATAACAATTAATAGTCACGCATATAAAATCATCACGACATACATTCGTCCGAACTGAACAATTTGGCATTCTCATACATTCAATATAGCACGAAAGCATACAATTATCATCAAAACACGAATAAGAGCTCCCTTAACCTGGATTAAAGCTTCCCTTGAGTGATTTTGTGCTTTTTGCTTTGCTTCCAAAATAATCTTCCTTGCCTTCTCTTAATTCAGCCTCAAAGATCCACTCACACTCTCAATTTCCCACTGAATTTCGCACTCCTCTGCCTATCCCACAATGACCACTGCAGAAACCTTAATGATGTTTTAATGGTGGTTTGATGGAGCTTGGTGGAGAGATGAAGCTCCAAGTGCAGCGGAAATGATGGAGGAAGCATGGAAGAGTGGAAGGCAAGTTTGTAGGCTTTTGCTTGCAATGGATAGGTGAAAGGATGAATGATTTAGAGGTGGTTCTAGTCTAGGAAGGGGGTTAGAGGTAAAGAGAGTAAGCTCTCTAAAAGATGACTCTCAAGTGGCAATAGTGAGGAGTGTTCTCAACTCAAAGTGTCTATTGCACAAAAAATTCAAGAGTGAGTACAATGCTGAAAAATTAAGGCTTTTATACTCAAGCCATTACACATGAGGAATCTTGACCCTTGGATCAGAAGGAGAAATCATCTTGTCCTTTGATGCTAGCTTGGAGAAGAAGGCTTGATCTTGGCCATTGGATGATGCCTTGAAAAAGGAGCAAGCATTCCTAACCCTTGGATGCTTTGGATCCATGAGGTGTGGGAAGAATTGTTGACTTCCACTTAGTCTACCTTGGCTCTTTTGATAACTCATGGTCAAATCTCCTATTGGGCTTAGTCAAGCCCAATTTTATCAATTCAAATACAATTGTTTGACTTATTATTCTAGAAAACAAGGCCTAAACAATGGGCCAATCTTATTGGTGTTCTATTTCTCTTCCATACACCTTTTCAAATCTTCACATCTTCTTTGGCCCATGTGAAGAGTGTGAGAAGTTCATGTGGTTTTGGGCCATCTTGGATGAAGCCTAATTGGATCTTTTTTAGTATGCCCCTTGTTATTGGGCCTAAAAAATAAAGTTTAATTTGGGTTCACCAAGGTTTGAACCCCTTACCATGCCAATGTTCAATTCAATGCACAACCATCTAACTAATTCATGTTTCATGTTAACTAATATGCTTCAATTATTATAACATTTAGCAACATGATTAACATATATTAAAAATAATACTAAACTTAATAACACACAAATGGTATACATAGGACTTGAACCCAAGTCCTTTCACACAATAAAGTACTCTCAACCATTTGAACTAGTACTTTTCCACATCACAACATTCCACATTTAATCCCTTAATGGCTTCTACTACCCGCATTTATTAAATAATTATTTAATTAATTATTTAAATCTCTCGGGTCTTATATTACCACACCTTGATTTTATTTTAAGTTAATGTTTCCACACCTTGCCAACATTACCACACCTTGTTTCTATGCTAACTCAAGGTTTCCACACCTTGTTTCTATGTTAAGGTTTCCATACCTTGTTTCTATGTTAAGTTAAGGTTTCCACACCTTGTTTCTATGCTAACTCAAGGTTTCCACACCTTGTTTCTATGTTAAGTTAAGGTTTTTATACCTTGTTTCTATGTTAAGTTAAGGTTTCCACACCTTGTCAAGGTTACCATACCTTGTTTCTATGTTAAGTCAAGGTTACCACACCCTTGTTTATGCTAAGTCATGGTTTTCACACCTTACGAAGGTTAGCACACCTTGTTTCTATGTTAAGTCAAGGTTTCCACACCTTGCCAAGGTTTCAATGCCTTGCTAGGGTTTCTTGTTTAAGTTAAGGTTTTCACACCATGCCAATGTTTCCACACCTTGTTAGGGCCTTGGTCTCTCTTCCTCTCACGTCGTGACCCTCACCATAGGAATGGTAATTGATTTCCACTAAAATTCAAATTTTCAAAAATTTTGAATTATATCAATATCTTTATATTATGCTATGATTTTAATAAATAGAAGCGATATTCTTGATAATAATTATAATAATTATCTTGATATTATGTTATGATTTGATTTTTGTAATGTGCTTTTTAGTTAAAGGAAGGTATAATTTTAATAAATGAAAGGCTAAATTATTGATTTGATCTCGTAATTTGTTGGTTTGGTTCAATTTGGTCCTCTTATTATTATTTTTGTTTAATTTGTTCCTCCAATTCTTTAAAAAGGTTCAATTTGGTCCTTTATGTTAAGTTGACGTTAACACTGTGTCCATACATACATGTATCATTTTGTGGAATTTTCAATTTTTTTTTTATTTTTTAATTTTAAAAAAATTACACTACCACATGTCACGTCATGGCTGTGCCACATGTCAATTTGAGATTTGCTTTTAATTTTTAACTTTTTTAATTTAAAAAAAAATTGCCACGTGACATGTCATGATTGTGCCACATATCAAGCTAATAGTTGTTGGTTTCAATTTAGTCTCTCTATTTAGAATTTTGATTCAATTTAGTCCCCCTATTTTTGAAAATAATTCAATTTGTCTCTCAAATTTGAGACCAAATTAGAAATTAAGTTTAATTACAACTTATATATTTATGTTAAAATAATATTTTATAATTTATACATTAAATCACTCCCTAAATACTCATGTTATTTTATTTTTTACATTTTTTCACTTGTAATTTTTTACACATGTAAAAAAAAAATTAAATAGTTAAGTGGAGTAATTAAAAAAATAAAAATTAAAAATTTTAAAAAATTAAAAACTTCACGAATTGACACATGTCACGACCATGACATGACATGTGGTCGTTTAATTTTAAAAAAATAATTAATTAATTAAAAAAAATTGTAAAAAAATTTAAAAAATTGAAAATTTCACAAAATGATACGTGACATGTATAGACACGATGTTAACGTCAACTTAACGAAAATGACCAAATTGAACCTTTTTAAAGAATTAGAGGACCAAATTGAACAAAAAATAATAATAAGAGAACCAAAATGAACCAAACTAACAAATTAGGGGACCAAATAAGTAATTAAGCCTAAATAGAAACAATATTCTTAATAATAATTAAAATAAATATCTTGATATTGTGGTATGATTTGAATTCTATAATAAGTTGTCATTAGAACCAATTCATTCTTTATATTGTTCATTATAATTAAGGCTAGGATTATATTTGTATTGTAATGTGCATGTATATAAGAACATAATTTCTCATAAAGGGCAAAAAGAATTCAAAACCTATTTTGGGAGAAAAACAAAAGTATTAGAAAAGGAGGCAAAGAGGAAAAATAAGACAAAAAGAAGAAGAGAAAAGGCTATGGAGTGGAAGAGTGAGATTGGCAAGGGAGAAGAAGAATGAAAAATTTTGGAAGGACAAAATTGAATTATTTTCAAAAATAGGGGGACTAAATTGAATCAAAATTCTAAATAGAGGGACTAAATTGAAAGCAACCACTATTAGCTCGACATGTGGCACAATCATGACATGTCACGTGGCAGTTTTTTTTTAAATTAAAAAAGTTAAAAATTAAAAAAATTCTCAAATTAACATGTGACACAACCATGATGTGACATGTGGTAGTTTAACATAAATATATAAGTCGTAATCAAACTTAATTATTAATTTGGTGTCACAGCCATGGTGTGATACTGTTGATAATTTTTGACTATTCAATATTTCATTCATTCTGTTGATAATCTTCCAAAATCTTTGAGATTCCCTTTATTTCCATAATATAATCCTCACATTTAGCTTTTCCACTTTTATTTTATAAAACCTGAAATCCATGCATTGAAAATAAAATACCTTGAATGCCAATTATTAGCTATGGAAATTGAAGTGACCATACCTTGAATGCCACAACTAGTTTTAATCACTAGTCTCTATGGCATCCATGCATTGAACCTCAACAGTTGTAAAGTTCACTTGGAATGTTTTTTTTCTTGGTCAGCTTACTTCAAAGAATAAGTCTTTTATCAACATCAAACAATTCAACTTGATCATTTCCCATTACTGCAATGATGGTCCTTTGAATCAATTGACCTATGTTAAGCAAATTACACTTCACCTTTGAAAAAAATAACACATTAGAGAGATTATAGCTCTTAAGCCATTACGCCTCATGATTACAACATCACTAACTCCTCCCACCTTCAATGTCTTATCATCCACACATTTCACCTTGCTCTTCTTTGATGAATCAAAAAATTATAAGCCATTCTTTGTGACCTATCATGTGATTCGAGCATCCCGAATCAAGAAACCATGACTCAATGTGAGGATCTTCTGCAAAGTTTGTAACGACTACAATTAATGGCTCAAAATTAGTATCTTCTTATGCTACACATGCTTCTTTGTCATGGTTCATCTTCTATTATCCCTTTTCAGCATAACACTCATAAGAGTAATGCCCAAGCTTGTGACATTTAAAACATTCTACATTCTTTTTATCTCTCTTTCTCTATTGTTGACATTTTCTTGGTCCTCCTCTTCTATATGAAGATTCTAACATGTCATGATCTTGTTTGTTTTTATCATACTTTTGAGACTATACCCTTGTTTCTGATTCCAATGTCTTTCCTTCTTCTTTCCTTTTCTCTTAACTTCATCTCTGAGATTATTTGCTTTTAAGGCTTGTTCAGTATTCTGGACATGGTTCCTATCAATCAATCTCATCTCATGAGCTTCTGATGAACTTTGAAGCTCTTTAATCCTCATCACCAAGATATCCTCTAGTTTTTCTATTGCTACTACAATATAATCAAATTTTGAAGGTTAAGATCTCAAGATCTTCTCAACTATCATAATATCTATAATCACTTCTCCACAACATTTCATCTTGTTAGTAATGGTAAGAATTCTAGTGAAATATTCACCAACTCTATCAATGTTCAATTTGTAACAAATCATATTGCCTCCCAAGAGTTTGAAGTTTTACCTTTTTAATCTTGTCTCGACCAGTATAGCTTCACCAAGATATCCCAGGCCTCTTTGGCTATAATAGCATTTTGATTCTTCTAAAAGTGAATATCATTAACACATTGACGAAGCAAAAACATTGCCTTGACGTCCTTCTTCTTGATTTCTTTGAAAACAACCTTTTGTGCCTTTGTAGCTCAAGATTAGGTGTGTAACAACCATTCTCAACAACATCAGTTACTTTTGGAAACTAACCTTCATTTGAATAATCCATCGATCCCAATTATTTTCGGTGAGAATAGGAAGCCTCATAATTGAAATTATTGTTATTGCTTCTGACCATCATATATTTAATTCCACAACCTTGAACACAACTACAATTGCATGTATAAATAACTCACAATTTCTTCAATCTTTCTCAAATTGTAGTGCAGCTTCTGCCAACGCTTCAATCACTCAAATAATTTGCACTCAGCAAATGCAAGATTACATACCACACACAACAGAATGTCATCCCTTTAAGTGATTCGAAAGCCCCACAACTTATACTGTGAACACAAATTAGGTCTTTGAACGTACTTGACTCTTGATGTCAATTTTGTTGGTGATGGGAAAAACAACAACACAAACAATATACTAGAGAATGTAGTGGATATACTTTCCCCTAACTTGCAAGTATTTAATTAGTTGAATTGTTTTTCAATCGACTGATTTCACTTAAATCAAGTGAAATCAGCTGATTGTACGAAAAATTCAACCGATTGATTTCACTTAAGACCAGACTATATAAGTTGTGTTTTCGAGAGTAGAGGCACGATTATGAGTTTTTAAGCGCAAAAACCTATTATTCATATCAAACCCTTCTGTCTCTGGGAACACCACTTTGCGTCGTCCACAATCAATGACGATGTGATTACTTGATGGTCAGTCCATTCCCAGAATCACTTCTAGTCCCTCCAAAGGCAAGCAAATGAGATTCACCATGAACCTATGGTCTGCCACTTCAATAGGGCATCCCACACATACTGAGTATGTGGATACTTTCCAAGATGTTGGCATCAAGACTAGCAGCTCGCACCCTAAGTCTCGCTATACTAATCCAAGCATTCCCATACACTCCTTATATATGAATGAGTGAATGGCTCCGAAATCAAATAATACCACCACACGGTGATTAAATAACAAACAAGAATCCTGCACAAGGTTACCTGATTGTGTCGCCTCGGTGCCTGTTAGAGGAAAGACTCTTCCAACGGCTTTAGGTCTCTCAGCGGTAACATTCTTCTACTGTTGCTACATTCCCCATGCTGGCTTCTTATTAGGACACTGCCTCGCAAAAATGCCCCATCTGCTCAAAGTTGTAGCATTTCACGTTGATAGCACTTTCTTCTGAGCTACCCGTAGCCTTAGTACAATTTATATGAAGATGTGCGCCTTCGTAGTTTAACATCGTAGCCTTGGAGAGGATGACTGTGGTCGGTTGTATGGCGTCTTTTGCTGCTTGGTCTCAGAAGTATTCTTTTACGTCCTCGTGACCTGATTGGGTCCAGTCTCTAACTCCTCAACATTCTTGGCCTGCTCGACCAGAACAAGGAACTCTTTAATCCGTAGGGGTACAAGGAACCTGAATAGCTTGTGCTTCAAGTCACCCTCAAATTTTCTGCAGCGCCACTCTTTCGTAATCGTCTGCGAGTAGAACCTCCCCAAGTACTCAAAGTGATCCACATAGGCCTGCATAGACAAGTTGCCCTACTATAGGGTGAGAAAGTCACTATCCAGCACATGTTTGGCAGAGTCTGGAAAAAACTTCTCCAGAAATCTCTTCCTGAAGTATGCCCAGTTCACCTTTTCCTATCGGATTTGCATCTGTTGCTGCATCCTCATCCACCAGTACTCAGCATCACCAATCAACAAAAAGGTGGCGAAAGTCAAATTTTGTGCCTCCGTGCATGCCAAAACTCTAAATATCTTTTTACACTTCTTGAGCCAAGTATTTGCCTCGTCAGGAGTAGCTTTGCCGCTAAACTTATGTGGCTTGTGCTTCAACACATCTTCCATAGTAACCGCTCGAATTGGCGGAACCATAGCCCTTTTGTTGCATGGCAACAAGCTGCATTGTGTCGATCATCCTATGGATTGCATGTGCAATCTCATCAGCTCCAACATTGTTTCTCCTCATATTCGTCATAGCCTGGATGCGCCACATACTTAGCTGGTGAATTAAACAACTTAAGTTACTAATATCAATACATACAATCAATCAAGATTAACAATTTTCAATCACTACGCGATAAGCTCACTCCCCACAACCCCAAAAATCCTTGAAATCACGATTCTGATATCAAATGTAACGTCTTTGCCAGAAATTAATAAACAACATTTATTAGTAAAATACTTTCCCAAAGCGCGGGAAATTTAAACTGTCTACTTGCCCCTCCGACTACAGGCCACTACCTAATAGTCAACACGCGAGAATATATTTGTCACGACCACAATCACAACACCAAGTGGAGTTCCCCAATTCAAATCGCAGTCCGTATTTGTCCCAAGACTACCAAACTCGTCGGATAACACAAAGAAGGGCAATCTTCTGGAACCCATTCGTACGAGCCACGTTCTCGCACACTCCACTGGACTTCCAAAACCATCAGGCTACAACCTTGAGTAGACACGTGTTAGCCCAATACAAGTTGCACTCGTAAATGGGGCCCAGTAAAGCATCGCATCAAGATCTCCATCCAAAGTTATGTAGAACCCTCCACGTAGTCCAACTCTACATCTGGAACCGCCTAGCGCCACTCACACCATCACTAGGCGAACTTGCGCCCTTGTCCACCTGACGGATACCTCACGCCGCCACGCGCCACGTGCCTTTCAAGACCTCTGCCAGTTTTCTTCTGCCTGGAGGCACAACCTCTTATACCAGGTGTCACACATCCAGTGCTTCCCTGTTTTTCTCTTTGTCGCCTGGCGACTCATCCCGTGCCGCTAGGCGCCACACCAGTAACGTCACTGCTACTGGTTTTTGGCATTTTGGGATTGGTTCCAAGGAACCCCAAGCATTCAATACAAAATTCACAACAATATAGTTTATCCAGTCATAATTATATGACTGAATTACAAGTCACACATTCTTGGTGTCACAAAAAAGGTCATGCTATCATTCAACTATTAATGTGATTTCTCCACACATAATTTGTTACCAATTAAGCATATTGCCATGAATTACATCAGATTACAGACAAGCAAAGACTCCAAAACAGCCATTGTACCATATCACATTCAAGAATTCTCCCACCTATAACCTCTTTTAATTTCAAGTATTACACATTCATACATATAATTAACTTAATTACGTACATATGTTTCCTTCCCACACCCTATACACAATTACTCAGCATTATGTACAAACTTTCCAGATAACCACACCCTAAAACCCAATGTGAAGCAAAATCATCACGTCTACTTGCACTTGATGTGTCGCTTGGCAGCAGTTCATGCGTCGCCAGGCGATGCATACAAAATATGGGTTCTGCCTAGATTTTCCTGCACCAACGTGAATCCTAAACCCCAAACTCATCCATTCAACATATATTTTGACATATCCTTACGGTTCTAGCAAAATTTTAGAGTTCATATTCGTTCCCAAATAATATAATTTCCATGAAACATCGTACCAATCACAACAAAGACCACCCTTACCCATCCCCAATCCCAACATGAACCCTAATCCCTTATTCATGAAAATCTCATATAATTTTCATCAATTATTTCCTCTCAAATATTTACTGATTCGGTCAATCATGCAATAATCCACATAAATTCATTACAGGCATCACAACATCACAAAAATGCGAGAAATCGGAAAAATTGGGCCAGCCAGCTCGCATCGCTTGGCGGGCAATATACATCCGCTAGAAACTAGGTCCTGAAGCATGCGTCGCCTTGCAGGTCAAACATGATCGCCAGGCAGTTTCTGGAAAATTCCAGAAACCCGAATAGTTTATTACATTTTGGTAGAATCCAGGGTTCACATGCATTCCATTCAATCAAAAAATAAGACAATTAAAATGAAACATGTATTATAGCTCCCCTAACCTGGATCCTTGCTTCAAAAAAAAAAAATTCCAGCCTTTTCCTTGATCTAAGTTATCCTCCCTTGGTCTCCCACACTCTATCCCTTCAAACCACTCTCAATGCAGCGTTCCAGTGCAGTTTGGTGGTTGGTTTTCCTCACGTTACGAGCCCTAAACGAAAATAAGTGAATTAAAACGAAATTTAATTTCAATCAATACCTTAATTGTACCTTAATAATAATCAATTTTAATTAAGCCCTTTGTTTGTGTCTAGATTCGTGGAACCTATCACTAGCTTTTCATCTCCCCAAATTCGTTCTCTAAGCATAAAAAATTATATATTATGGTTTTACTTTAACCAAGATTCGAACTCACCACTATGCACTTACCAAGCAATGCACAACCATTCAACCAATTCATGTTTCGTGATAATTCCTATACACCTAGAAATTTTGAACCATTCATCATGATCAAGCATATAATAAAAATAATACCATCAAAATAATCACACAAATGGCATACATAGAACTCAAACCCAAGTCCTCCCAACATAACCAAGTACTCTCAACCACTTGAGCTAGTACTTTTCCACATCATGAAAGTTAGCATTTAATGCCATAAAGGCTCCCACTACCCGCCTTTATTAAATAATTATTTATTTAATTATTTAAATTTCTCGTGTCTTACATGTATGGTTGGCTAAGGAGAGCCACCATCAGGTTTTGTAATTCTTGTGCCTCTGGTTGTTTACTTAGTATGATTCCAGGTTTGTGAGTGTGATTCTTGCAGGGTTGTAGTGTAAATTTTTGTGAGTCAAAAATCTTGGTGTTTTTCTTTGTTCAAAAGTGTAATCTTGGTGTGTGATTTGTAAAACTTTTGAATATAGTGGAAACAAGGCTTAGGTTGTCCTGGTAAACTGGATGTAACTCTGTTATTGAGTGAATCAATATAAAAACATATGTGCCACTCTCTTCCCTTCATCTCTCTCACTTTAAAAACTCAAGAAAATCAAGTAAATCATTCTTTCTTGAGTTTGAATGTGTTTCTGTGTAATATGATAATCCATACTTGTTAGAAATATTGTTTGGAACAAGTCTTGTGTGTAAAAGTTTGTTGTTTGAGTTAAATCTACGAATTCTGCATTTTTTATAATTTCCCATGATTTTAGTCGATTGATTTGAAATTTTAATCAAGTGATTAATAGGCTCAAGAACAAATTAATCTATTGTTTTATTTTTTATCGATTGAAAGTGTATTGTTCTGTAGTTTTTGCATTCAAATTTTGTGGTCTATTTGATTCAATCAATAAGGTAGGGATCATCTCGAATAATGAAGCTTTTTTTATCCAAATAATATAACTTAAGGGAGGGATCATCTCAAACGATGAAGTTTCCTTACCTAATTAAATAAATTGAGGTTACAGGAGCGATCATTTCAAACGATGAAGATTCCTTACCCAATTAATACAAATTATGGGAGCGGGTCATCTCGGAAAATGAAGTTTCCATACCCAATTAAATAAAATGAAGTTATGGGAGGGATCATCTTGTTCAATGAAGCTTCCTTACCCAATCAATACAAGTTATGGGAGGGATCATCTTGGACTATGAAGCTTCCATACCCAATTAAATAAAATGATGTTATGTGTAACACATGATCTTTAGAGATAAAAAAAAAGGAGTGAATGGAACTTTGTCTTATTAATTATAATGCCTCGTTAAAACCTCCCTAGCCAAAACACTCCTTAGGAAAAAAAGATCGGGGTAGGAAAGAGTACACCATTGATGAATACAATACCATTAACTATAATAAAACTTCAAGTTTGATGTGTTCCAAGTTGTCGGTATAGCTCTTGCAGATAAATGCTCAAGTTGGTATACTCCTTTACTGACCACTTCACTTGTGCAGAAAGGTCCCTCCCAATTTGTTGAGAACTTTCCTTCATGCTTGAGGCATCACTTGTCGTTCTCCAAACTAAGTCCCTAGGATGAAATGATCTCGAATTTATAGAATTATATTGATTGCTCAAACTGATCTTTGAGGCTTATTCCCTTATTCAGACCTTACCTGAAACTCATTATCGAGATCTAAGTTGGCTTGCATGATCTCCACATTGAGATGAAAGTCAAATAGATATCGACACAAAAAAGGTTCTCCAATTTCCACAAGGATCATGGCCTACTCCATCTGTCTAGTTATATAGAGTTTCTTGAGTTATTGATTATGGCGTACTTTTGTAGGCCCATAAGACTTCTAACAACTCCTTAGCCGATTTTCCTTTTGCCTCTCCTATTCTCTTCTTTAGTTCATTCAAAATAACTTTGTTAATAACCTCAACCTGGCCATTTATTTGAGGATGCTCAATTGAACTGGTAACATGACATATACGCAAACCTACATAGAACTTTGCCAACCCCTTTTCAATAAATTGGCTACCATTATCTGTCACAATGGTATGTGGAATCCCATACCTACACACTATATGCTTCCAAACAAACTTCTGCACCTGTAGAGTCGTGATAGTAGTAAGTGGTTCTACCTCAACCCATTTTATGAAATAGTCAATTGCCACTCATAAGAACTTTTTTTGCCCATTCCATGAACTAAAAGGATTGAGAATATCCATACTCCATATACCAAAAGGCCAAGGTGATGTGAAGCTATGAAACTTTTTAGCCTTTACATGCACTGATTTAACATGTTGTTGACACTTGACAAATTTCTTCACATACATTTAGCTGTCTTCTTTTAATGTGGTCTAATAGTATCTAACTCATAATACCTGTGTTGCCATGGTGCTAGAGCCGGAATGTATTCCACAGACTCCTATATGAAACTCATCCAAAATGTGTAGGGCTTAAATGTAGTTAAACATTTAAAAAGTCGATTTGAGAAGCTACGCTTGTATAACTGATGAAGGATTATCTTGTTCCTTTTTAAGATTATTAAATATGGTGTGAGTTGATTAAGAAAGCTAAGTGAAATCCCCACTGGACATTAAGATAGCAAGCTATCTAGATGTGAAGGTTCCTTTCACA
>Ga0214543_1005987_pt1 | contig 21963 bp, 9 predicted proteins | sample CNSS2metaG_FD_160094 | JGI IMG/M metagenome (GOLD analysis project Ga0214543, IMG submission 160094) | Root nodule microbial communities from cowpea collected in UCLA plant growth center, Los Angeles, California, USA - CNSS2 | ecosystem: Host-associated > Plants > Roots > Nodule | place: USA... | reverse complement strand
TATATATATATATATATACACACTATTAGCTCACCCTATCTGCTTGTGTTTGGCGATGCTCGTGTACGCGGTACACAGGAGCATATGATGTTGCAAGTAGATTTGGTAAGGCATAGAGTCAAAGCATGCGCTATCTTAGGAAATTTTCTACAGAGTTATTATTTTATGGAATTTAAAGACTTGTAATCTTTGGATTATTGAACTTAGCTTTTATATTTGGAGTTTTTTTTAAATTAGGTTAAAAAACTTTTTTGGTCCCAATTTTCGTCAATTTTGTTCAATTTGGTCCTTTTTTGTTAATACCGTTTAAATCATTAACGGCCATGAACAATGACTACCACATGTCACTTCGTGGTTTTTTTGAATTTTTTTATTTTTATTTTTATTTTTTAATTTTTTTAATTTTTTTAAATGTACACGTGTCAATCCAGTAGCGTTCCACGTGTCACTTTGTGGTTTTTTTGAATTTTTTTGAATTTCTTTGAATTTTTTTAAATGTTCACGTGTCAATACAGTAATGTGCCACGTGTCAAAGTCATTGTTCTATATTCAATTTGGTCCTTATATTTGTTATTTTTGTTCAATTTAGTCCCAATTTTTGTTAACATTAACCACTTTGGTCCCTATGGAAGATGTGACCAAATTTAATTTTTATATCAAAATTATAATGATGTGAATTTTAATATATTATATAAAAATATATAATAAAAAATGTGAATTTTAATATAAAAATTAAATTTTGTTTCAATTTGGAGAAGGACCAAATTGGTTAATGTTAACAAAAATTGGGATTAAATTGAACAAATATAACAAATATAGGGACCAAATTGAATATAGAACATTAACTTTGACACGTGGCACGCTACTGGGTTGACATGTGGACATTTAAAAAATTTTAAAAATAATTAAAAATAATAAAATAATAAAAAATTCAAAAAAAACCACGAAGTGACACATGGCATGCTACTGGGTTGACATGTGTACATTTAAAAAAATTAAAAAAAATAAAATTAAAAATTAAAAAATTAAAAAAAAAACACGAAGTGACACGTGGTGGTAGTCACTGTTCATGGCCGTTATTGATTTAAACGGTGTTAGCAAAAAAGGACCTAATTGAACAAAATTGACGAAAATTAAGACCTATTTGAACACATAACCAAAATTGGGAGTTATTTGAAAAAACTTGACGAAAATTGGGACCAAAAATATATTTTAACCTTTAAATTATGGATTTGAGTTGTTTTATGAAGAAATAAAGGTTTTAAATTTTCCCGCGATTTTGGGAATGGCGGTATAATAAATGATGTTGATATATTATTTCTATTTTATTTTATTGAAAATTCGTAATATTTGGACGGGATGTTACACAGTCATCCTGGGAAAAAGTTTGATCTAAGTTGGCCTAGCCAAAGGTTCAACAGAGTCGGCCTAGCCCGAAAGTTCAACAAAGTCGGCCCGAGCAAAAGTTGAACCAACTCAATCCGGGTAGAAGTTCAAAACGAGTCGTCCTAGGTCGAAGGTTGAGTAAAGTCGGTCTGCGAAGAAAGTCAAGCCGAGTTGGCTCGGGACAAAGATGGAGTTGAGTCGGCCCAGCACGAAGGTCAAGTTGAGTGGGCTCGGACCGATGGTCGAGCCAAGTTTGCCAAAATCGATGGTGGAGCTATGTCGACAAAAAGTAGTGGATGAACAAAGTCAACCCGGGCTGGAGGTCAAGTAGAGTCGGCTTGGATCGGAGGTTAAGAAGAGATAGTCTGGGTCGGAGGTCGAATAGAGACGACCCAGTCTGAAGTTGATCTGAGTCGGCCTAGGCAAAAGTTTGATATGAGTCAGCTTAGACCGAAGGTTTAGAAGAGTCGACTCGGGCATAAGTTGAGTCGAGTCTCAGGTAGAAGGTCAAATTGAGTCGGCCTAGGCCAAAGGTTAAGCCAAGTCGGCTTGGGAGAAAACTAGAGCTGAGTCAGCCCGAGACAAAGATAGAGTTGAGTCAGCCTAGTATGAAGGTCAAGTCGAATCTACTCGAGCCAAAGGTCAACCCGAGTTTGCTTGTGTCGAAGTTCGAGTTGAGTTGGCTTATTCTGAAGGTCGAAACGAGTCGACATAGACTAGAGGTTAAAATCAATTGATCCTAGTTAAAGGTCTAGACGAGTCGACCTGAGTTAGAGATTGGAAGCCAACTTAACTCGTACTCAAAGATAAAATTAAGTTTACTTTAAAGTAAAAATTAAATTACTTTATTCAAAAAAAAATTGAAATCTAATATATTTCAATTAATCTATTCAAACAAACTATAAAATAAAAAAATTAATTACAAATAATTCAAATGTCATGCTATTTCAATTTCTTGAAATTGTTAAAATATATAGTCTAAACACAAAGGTGAAATTGAACCATTACAAGGTTATTAAAGCTAAGTATTATGAAGATTCAACAATTCTAAGAGCATTCATTGAGCATCGGGTACATGATTTCTTGGTAGACCTAAAAAAAAGAATACTCGCCTATTTAAACGAAATACATGTTCAACATTTGAGTTTGACTTTTTGTAGAAAAACAAAAATAAAAAAAGACACTTGACTCGTTTACTTTGTTTATAACTTTATTGTTTCTTTTTATCAAATGTCTTTGTACAAAAATATTTGAATAGCAGTATAACAGTTAGCAAACAACTTCATACTACAAGGGCAATTAATCAAATTGGGTTTTCCAAATAAAATTGAAATATATGTTATAGGTTATGCATGTTTGCACTAAAAAATATATTGTTATATATATGAAATGGAGTCCTATGTAAGCTACACTGTTATTTTAGGAAAATTTTGTAGGAGCACTTTTAACAAAAATTCATAAATGACTTCGTTTTTCTACTTTCTTCTCTCTTTTCCACTGCAATGCAACTGTTATTATTTTATTTTTTTTCATTTTTTGAAAGTAAGTTTATTCTAGATGTCAAAATTGTTAATAAAGTATTATTTTATTAAAAAAAATATTTATCTTCTTAAATGAAATAAACAGACATACCTACAAATCAACGTCATCAATCAACATTAACCTTAAAATTAATATGCTTGTACAAAAAAAAAATATTAAAAATGCATCATTTGCATAGTAGTGATCCTTTTGATGCATGTAAGTACGTAAATTGTGAGTAGAGCTGTAAAACGGGTAATTCGGTCCGATCCGGCTCGATCCACCACGGTTGATTATTTAGTGAGTCAATCCAACACGGCTCATTTATTAGCGAGCCAAAGAAATTCGAACCCGACCCGGCCCACCACGGGTTGGTGGGTTAAACAGGTTGACTCACGGGCTCACTTAAGTAAGAAAAATATAATTTTTTTATTTTTTTGTTCAGTCAAAACTAAATTATAATTCTAATTAAAATTTAAATAAACTTTAATACAATCCAAATACAAATCAAAATCACAAAAATATAAATTAACCTAACATGACCCAAGTGCAAAGTCTAACTTAACAAAAAACACTTGTGTGACCTTTTATTTGCGGGTTGGTGAGTCAACCCGCCTTACCACGGGTTCAACCCGAGTGATCCAGGTTCTAAATGAGCCGAGTCAAAAATCAACCCGTATTGAAATTTATAAAAAAATTTCAACCCAACCCGACCCGAACCCGTGGTGAGCCGGATTGGCTCGCGGGTTCCAACCCATTTTAAGAGCTCTAATCGTGAATTTGAGCATATAAAGGTTACACTAATGAAACAAGCTATTTACAAATTCTAGAATATTTTTATGAGAACTTCCACCACTTTTGACAGCCTTCACAGCTAAAGTCCTCCATTGATTGGCATTGTTTTTCAGCTCATTACCTTTCTCATTCTCCATTATTTCTCTTATGCAATGCTTCAGAGCTTCCCTTCGCACAACCCTTTTTTCATCAAAGGGAGCCCTAATTCCCATCTTCCAAACATCTTCCATAAGCTTTGCATTTGTGCTTTGATCTGACCAAAATGGTATTGCAATTGTTGGCACTCCTAAGCACAAAGTTTCTAACGTTGAATTCCAACCACAATGTGTCACAAAACACCCTATAGCCTCATGAGCCAGAACTTTCAGCTGAGAGCACCATGTCACTACAAAACCCTTTTCTGTTTTCTTCTCAAAATCTTTTGGGAGATTGCTCTCTTCTGATTTTCTTACCACCCACAGAAAGTAATGTGAACACTCTTTCAAACAAGAAGCTATTTCTTCCATTTGCTCCTTCTCAAAGGTTGCAATACTCCCAAATGATACATAAACAACAGACTCTTTTGGCTTATCATCTAGCCATTCTATGCATTCATCCCTCTTCAATTCTGTCACCCCATAATCTTTATCTTCTTCATATTGCTTGTCTAAGAAGAAAGATGGTATATTTGGTCCAATACACCTAAATTTAGGCCAAATCTCCATGAACCAATCTACAATCTAAATGAAACATCTAGTTACAAGAACATTCATGTCAAAATTTAGAAAAAGAAAGGTTAAAATTTTAATACCTGCCACCATTTTAATGAAATTAACAGTGCTAATCCTATCGTTAAGGACAATAGTATTGGAAATTTAAATTTGAATCTAAATCTTACCTTAAATGAAGATGGGAAATTTGAATATCATATAAAAATAAAAATTCATAAATTTATTTTCTTAAAATAAGGGTGAGTTAAATTATTACGAACTTTATGAGAATAACAATGTAAAACAACCAACCGTCATCTTTTTCTAACAATTTATGGTTCACCCAGAAACTTGTAATCATTTAAGGGTCATAAATTCTTGTAAAGCTGTCAACAACTGCATATCACCCACGCCAAAAACAAAACGTTTTACTAAATTACAGAAACTAAGATTTATAGTTTTCTACTATAAGCAAAAAAAAAAAAATTAAAATGGACATAACTCGAGAACCAAGAGATTTAAAATATTACGGTAGTGAATTTAAAGTAAAGAAACTTAACTAAAAATAAAAGTAAATTATAGTACAAAAATATGAACAAACTTCAGCAGATAAATTTTTAAAAGTTTTAGAGGATCAAATTAGTTTTAAACTCACAATATCTTGTCATTGACACCAAACAATTTTTTACACACACATCCACTATTTTTACCCTTTAACGTTCTTTTTCTTTTTTATAATAACAAAAATAGCTCTAAAAACAGGTTAAGTGGTCCATGTAGTGTCAGAAAAGAAACAGTTTCCCCCATTTTGTTAAGGAATATTCATACCTCTTTGTCCATGTCGTAGAATGTGTTGCACAGGATCCAATCAGCTTTGTCGATATTGGAGAACTGATCCAGAAGAAAACGAAGCAAAGATTGTTGATTTTCGTAAGTAAGGAAAAACGTAGGCAAGTCCTGAGGTAGAAGTTTAGGCAAGTAGGGAAGGGAAATCTCATGTTGTTGGAGTGGAACCTGCAACTTTCCGAAGTGAGTATGGTAGTATATGCTATTCACAGTCATGTTTTGGGTGAGATACGAAGCACCAGGTATCCCAAATCTCTTTGCAACATCTAGTGCCCAAGGGTAGAAGGAATCATAGATAACACAATCGACACGATCATCTTCTGATCTTCCATGTTTCTGAAGAAGCTCAGCGAAGGTGAGTGACCCAACATGGGTAAATTTGTCTGTGTATTCCTTGTGGGTGGCAGCACCTGCGTACCCAACTTCATCAAACCCATCAGAAATGGTTTCAAGTGCAATGGGAGGAGGCACTTTCTGCACGATCTTCGCGTAGAAAATAGTTGTCACGAACGTTACTCTCACCCCTTCACGCACCAAAAGCTTCGATAACTGCAGCGCAGGATTGATATGGCCATATGCAGGGTACGCTAACACCAAGCAATGCGCTCTTCTTGTTGATGAGCTTTTCTTCTCCATTTTTTTCTTTGTGTGATGTGTGGAGATGAAAGGGGTTGGTTTATATAAGATAAGATTACACCCAATTATTGAAGATTTGTGCCTTAGGACTCCGTCTGACCAATAATGGTATTGTCCATGACCATCTTTCTACTAATTTCAATTTTCCTTTTATTTAGTTATTTATTTATCGGATAATGATATTTTGACTATTTTTATGACTCAGTTTAACTTATCACTCCAAAATCTGTAGATCATCTTATCACATCACTATAAAAAAATCAAAATACATAATTAAGTGGTGAGTGGAGTGATGAGTTAAAGGTAGATAAAAAAAAATAACTCAAAATATCATTATCCTTATTAATTTTGAAAATTAATTTTATATCTTTTAAATATTAATGGAGAAAGATTAATTCACAACTTCTTCAACTTTTTATACCTTCTTTCTTCAACTTATTATCATTCATATTAATTTTAATTTTGATACTTTAAATTATATTATAATTCATGCATTACAAAAAAATATCTTGTTAGTGACTAATTTTAATAATCAAAAGTTGTTAGTCATTATAAAAATCTATTTAGATATTAATTTATAAAATTTAAAAAATTATGTTACTAAAATAATCATTATTATAAATAAAAAATTATAATTTGTCACTAATTGATTAGAGATTAATTTAGAAACCGTTTTTTTTTTGTAGTAAAAACAAAGGTAGCTAATGTTTAGTGACCAATTTCCTTTGGTAGCTAAAATTTAGAAACCAATTTAGAGACCAATTATAATTTTTCATTCATAATAGCGATTATTTTAATAACCAACAATAATTTTTTATTTCGTAAATTTGTAACTAAATTGGTCACTATACTTAACTAATAACTTTTAGTCACTAAAATTGATTATAATGAAGCATTTTTTTTGTACCGATGTATTTTAAAGGTTTAAGAGAGATAATAATTAAAAAAAAAGTTTAACTTTGGTTTCACACTATCATTTTCCGTTGGATATTTATTATAGGTTTAATCACACATAAGATCCCTATTTTCGTTAAAAAATCTCAATTGGATCCTAAACTTCTAAGTCGTCCCAATTGGATTTTATTTTTTGAAAACTTGTTTCAATTTGGTCTTTTCCGTTAGAACATCATTGACGATGTTAACTGTACGTCACGTGTTAGCTTATGGTTATTTTATTTTTTTAATTTTTAATTTTTTACTTTTTTTTTCTTAAATAAACAACTGACATGTGTCAATTTAGGGTTTTGTCACGTGTCAACTCGTGATTTTTTAATTTTTTTTAAATTAAAAAAATGCCATGTGTGCTTGTGTCATATGTCAATTATTTATGTGAAAAATCTCAATTTGGTCCTGTATTTGTCATTTTATCTCAATTTAGTCATAATCTCTTTATAAACTGGAATAATTTCATCCCTTCTAAATTAAGACCAAATTTAACTTTTATATATATATATATATATATATATATATATATATATGATATGATATTTTTATATAATAGATATTTTTAACCAAATTAAATTTATATTTAAATTTAAATTTTACATTAAACTTTATTTAAAAAATTTGTATTATTTTTATAGTCACACCATCATTTTGCGTTGGATATTCATTATAATATTTTATTTATATTTATCATTATTGTTATTTTCATATATTATAAAAAGTAGTTGTGTAGTTATAATTATATTAAAAATTTTGGGACGTATGTTTGCTGAAAAGGTTTCAATTTTATATTGCTCATGAATTGCCTTGACTCCAAAAGTGTATTTGCATTGAACGGAAAATATTGATAATTGTAAAGATATAAACGGTGGCTAATATATATATATATATATATATATATATATATATATATATATATATATATATATATATATATATATATGGGAAAACTAAAATAATATATTCAAAATTTGTATTATTAATACAATAAAAACATGAGTATACTTGTAAGTATAAAAGAATCCATACACTTACATAAAATATATAAGTATATAAATGATTGTACTTAGTTTCTTAAGATCATTCACCAATAATTAACTTCCTTAATATCTTTCATCATGTTACATGTGACATCAATTGTCCCGTGACAGAAGCCAGTGGACCGGGTCATAATCGAATCGTAGTGGTGCTTGATCTTTTACACTCTTAAGTAAAAGTTACACATTGATTAATAGTTATAGTTTTTGGCCTAGTGGTGGTAAGTGCTCATTTCTAACAATTGGTATTAGAGCGAAGGTCATGAATATATTACTTTTTTCCTTCTATACTATAAACAATGAATATACCAAAGGCTTATATTTCTTCAAGTGAGACAAGATATTTATGTCTAATTTCATTTTTTTTTCATAAACAAAAGAAAGAAACACGAGTAAAGAGAAAATGAAAACAAAAATAATGAATTTGTGTCTAATTTCATTTTTTTTTTCATAAACAAAAAGAAAAAAACACACAAGTGAGTGTGAGAAATCACTACAATATATAAAAAGTTAAAAAATAATTGGACAAAAAATAAAAATATCTTAATATATTTTTATTCTTTATTATATTTAATTTATGTTTTATTATTTATTAATATTAAATATTATACTTTATAAAATAAATAAAAATATATTCAATTAAATTTTTATTCTCAATATTTTCAATATATATAATACATAATTTAAAATTTTTAAAATAAAATATATAGTTTAAATTTTTTTAAATAAAATACATACCTAAAAAAATTTCAAAAAAAAAATTAAGGAACCATGGTCCCATCTGCTCATCCTATGTTCTGCCGCTGCAAATAAAGTAAGGGAAATATAGTTTAATAAAGTTTTGTTTAACAAATTTTAATAAATAATTATTTTTATTAAAAAATCTTTATAAATTTATAATTTTATTTTTATAACTTTTATAAAAAGATAAAAAATTATTTTTTTAATAATTTTGACAATTTTGTTAACAAAAATATTTATCCAAAAAATCATTTTTGATAAAGTAAAATGCATTCGAGCAGAGTGAAAGGAATGTATGCATGACGGTGATTAGCTTTGGCTCATTTACATGTCGTACTCGAAGTTAAGAAGGTTCTTTACAACTCTGCTTCCTTTTAAATTTATTTATCAGAATGTCTAGAAAAATGGATCATATTAAAATATATTAATAGATTGTTTTTTATATGTGGCATTTATCAGTGTCAGAGAGATGGTAAATAACTTGTTTTGTGGGTATTGTTGAATTTGTTTCCGTTGTGACGCCTGAATTGATTCGGTATGGATATAAGTATAGAATTCTCAACTTTTTTACTATAATTGTATAAATAATTTTTATTTATTACAATATAAAAATTTAATATAATTGTCATGAATATTTTTTTATCACTATCTAACATATATTGGAGTTCAAAAGATACAATATCTATGTTAAAATTTTATTATTATGTTTATTATTTGTTCTTTTCCGTCATTTTGATCAAGTGATGTATTATAACTTTTATTAGTGTATAAAAAAGATATTCATAAGAATTTAAAAAATTGAAGTAAACAAACATTTAAAATACATTTTAATTTGAATATTTTTTTTCCTTTTATATTTTTTTACAAATATTTTTAAATTTTATTAACTAGGTTTGATTAATGTTTGCAAATTTAATAAATGTTTTGGTTCTCATAAAATTTTATTTGGTATTTTAATCTAAAATTTAAACAATTATAATTTATTTCAAAATATTTGATATCAAAGAAACCATCATCCTCCTAATATTGAATATTTGATAATATTATGTTTTCTTTATCATAATTTTTTATTATTTTATAAAAAATAATTAAAATTAATACTAAAATTGTAAAAAAACGAGTACAAATATATATATATATATATATGAGATTATATACAATAAGAATGAAATCAAAATTTAATACTAGTTAAATTTAGATATGAAAATGAAAATAAATTTTTCTTTTTAGGAAAATAGATATGGAATAAACCTATCTCATTATCATCCCTAATCAGCGTCTCTATTTTCTGCAACCCTGCAGTGACATTGACATTTTTCTCTGTTTTAGTTCTATAGTTTCATTAGCCAATAAATTCTCACATGTGTCTATTTATATATGGTTACTGATCAGTAGGTGAACATTGATGCTGAAACGTGTTTATACAGTTGGACAAAACTTTTATTTCAAAGACTTGGGACCAAACATAAATAGATTGTGACCAGATAAAAGTACATGGCTTTAACCAAAACTAGGACATTAATTATAATTAGTGAGAATTGTTTTAGATAACCTTGACACGGGAACAGTAACAGGTTGAGTTGGACACACATAATAATTATTTGTCACCTCGAAAAAAAAAATCTAATTCATTATCGTGACTTTATTCGTCGAATATTTATTTAAAAGATATTTGTAAAATTTAAAACTTATAAATATCTTATAGATATCTGTGTTTACAAATATTTAAAAAAATATATTTTTTTAAAAATTTTAAAATAAAATTTACATAAAATAAAAAATATATATAATATATCATATAAATAAAATAAAATAAAATATAAATATAAATTAATTTTAAATTTTAAATAAATTTAATTTAATAAAATATTAATTAAATTTTATTTTTATTTTTGTTAGAAAACAAATAATCACAAATACATAAGTACTCACATTTAACTTGTTTATAAATGGATAATAGATCCGTCCACAAAAAGTTTTATTCACATATATTTCAGGCACGGAGTACTTTTGTCATCTACATCCAAGAAATAGAAAATCACAAAAAGAAAAATATTTACGTAAATTTGTGTGAGAAGACATAAATAACTAATAAAGCATTAAAAAATAGAATAAACACATAGCTTCCTTTGCCTTATTACGAATTAGAAAAAAAGAAAAAAAAAAACTTGCTTCCCATATTTTAGCCGTAATTGTTGACTTGGTATTTGTTTCAAAAGAGACCTTTGTAAAAATAATTATGTTACTTAAGAAATTGACTGAAATGTTTTCAATAAATATCTGTACCTACCATTTTGAAACTACTTCAATAATAGAAGTGTTGATGGTGACTCACACTCTTAGATAGGCAAGTTGTGATTAGTGACTCACTTTATAATATAATATGCATCATATAAGTTTGATTCTTCTGAATACATGGAGTGAGAAAATATAAAGAATTAAGATTTGTAATCAATATATCAATTGTTGTATTATCTATCTACATTCTCTTTATTATCTCAAATAAAGAGGTGAGGTACCTCGGTTCGCGTACCACTAACTACCTATAAATGTAAATATAAATCATGAGCTATATACCATTTATTCATAGAATCATAAATAAAATAAAATACAATATTATATATTTGTAGTTGTTGCACAAAATATTCTTTACAACAAGATAACAATTAGTAAGTACAAATCAACAAGAGGGTAAAATAGGACATATATGGAGAACTAGTTCTTATAAATACATTTACAAAAACATCAAAATCTAAAATTTCTTAAAGTTTATTGACTTTTATAACAATTTATGCATCTTACTATATAAAGATGTAGACCTATAAACTCATTATCTTAAGGTTTTTAGTTGAGAATGGTGTCAATCTATCATGTGATTGGACTCAAGTCTTATTAATATTGTATCTTCTGAGTAAATATCTTCCTCTGTGTATATAATTTGATAAAATGGATATACTATTACTTATAATAAAGGTAAAATTATGTTTTTAGTTCCTATTTTCGTAAGAAAATATCGATTTGATCTCTTTTTTTATTTGTCTCAATTTGGTCATTATTTTGGAAAATTTGATGCAATCAGATCCTTCCCATTAGTATTGTACTAATCGTGTTAAAGATGTGTCACGTGTCAGTTTGTGATTTTTTTAATTTTTTTAAAAAATTATTTTAAATTTTTTAAAAAAATAAAAAATTGTCACGTGTCAAACACGTTGTGCTACGTGGCAGTGATAGTGATGTGACATTAACAGTATCACGTGCCACTATCACGTCTTATGTCATCGTCTTAGTTTGAATTTGGTCGTGTATTTTTATTTGGTCTCAATTTAGTCTCAATTGTTTTAAAAAGTTTTACAATTTCATCAATCTACAAATTGAAACAAAAAATAAATTTTATATAAATGTTATACAAATATTTTTATTGTATATTTTTAACAAAACTAATTTTATTTAAATTTATATTTCACATCATATTTTATTTAAATTTGTTTTTCAAATTTAAAATTTATTTGTTTTAAATTGTTATAAAATGTTTAAAATTATTTTAAAATTTTATATTTGAATTTATACAATTTTTAAAGTTTTAAACTAACTCAAAATTTGTATAGAAATTATTCAACTTTACATATTTTAAAAATATACAATTACTTGAAATATAAACTCAAATAAAAAACAATATTAAAGTATGATGTAAAAAAATATCAATACAATTATTTGCATTTTTTTCTATTAATATTATTTTCTATTAAAACCTTTAAAATAATTTTAAATAAAGTTTCATGTAAAATATAAATTTAAATAAACTTAATCTTATTAAAAATATTTAATAAAAATATTTGTATAACATTTATGTAAAAATTAAATTTGGTTTTGTAAGATACGCTTTTCTGTCTTAGATTTTTGGGTCTAGCTCTAGTAAGTAAGGGAGGGCCCAAGGTCAGCCCACCAGCCTTTATCCAAAGGCAGGAAAACCCCTCAGTTTTGTTTTCCACTCAACCATTCTCTCTTTTTCCCTTTTTCACTAGAACGTTGTTCTAGCCCTTACTCTCTTGTGAACCAGAAGCTCTGCTAGGGCACAACAAGAACCTTCCTAGAGCTACTCGAACTCTTCCTCCATGTAAGTTGAGCTCGAACCTCCCCTTCTCTTTTCCATTCCTATTGCCTTGGTTTTGTCTTGGGTTATCCCTAAAGACTTACTCTCACCCCTATGTTCGTACTTTACAGCTTCTTAGTTCGTCTTTAGAGTTGTGGTACTCCTTTTGTCAGTGTTTAAACCCCCTCCAGCTTAGCTTCACTCAAAGGTAAGGGAAGCTAGGGTTTCATGTTTTTAAATTATTTTTCCTATTGTTGGACTGTTTTGTGTTTTTAATGCTTATATGATGTTATTGATCGTGTGAAATATATGGTGTGTGCTTCTGGTTTGAATCTGGCTTGCATGCGTGGACAATGATGAGAACTGATATTTTTGCCCAAGCGACATTGTCTCGCCTAGGCGAGAATAGCAGAAGCTCGCCTTGTTTCTGCTCGAACTCTCGCTCAAGCGTCGAGCTTCCGTTTTGAGCGACGAACCATCTCGCTCAGGCGAGAAGGTCTTACCCAAGCGAGAATTCATGGAAACCTTTTGTGCTCTCTACTCGAGTTGTCGCTCGGGCGAGGAACTTGGGCGAAGAGAAATCTCACTCAGGCGAAAAGGTCTCGCCTAAGCGAGAACTCGCAGAACCTTCTAGTGCTCTCTGTTTGCAGTCTCGCCTAAGCGAGAGCCTTTAGCTTAAGCGATGGACCCCTTTCGCTTGAGTGAGACTGATGCAGGGACATGCTCTAGCGCTATTCTCTTTTATGTTTTTGTTGTTTGGTTGCATAATTGAGTGTTTTACCTTAAATGCATAAAGTATGATGTCATGTATGGTTTATGAGATTAAATGAGGCTGAGACCTTGCTGTACTGGATATGGAATGAATCATGGATGGATGGATTGGTTGGTTTAGCATTGGCATGAAATCATAATGCTTGAGATAAAATTGTGGTTCTGGTATGAGAAACATGAATCTGGTATGAGATAGACGTAATTCCATGAATCTCTTGGTGAGATTTCATGGTGGTGTTATAGTGTATATAATTAGATAAGAATTCAAGTAAGGTTGCATCCTGAAACTCTAAATAACTAGTTAGTCTCATATAAAGCATATTGATTCAAGTGGTGAGAGTAGTAGGAGGCCCTAGTCTTTGGCAGGATAATGGCCTTAGATGATTGAAGGCTAACCTTGTGCGTGGTAGGGTGAAACTCATTGGCAATGGCTCTACAAAGCATTAGAGGTCACCACAAGTGCAGGCATCCAGTGAATCCGATCTTATTATATGTATCCGGATAATTGAGTCATAGAGTCTTGTTTGTTTGCTATATCACATGATTTTTAATTATCTGGTGGCTATAACATGTTCACAATTTCTTTTTATTCTACCTTACTCTTTTTGCTCGTGTTTGTTTTCTTGTATGATTTTTCTTTTTGCAATGATCATCAATTTATTGGTGTAAGCAGAATTGGAAACCCCTAGTGGTCATCAGGATGATGGGAACGCTGCAGTTTAGTCAAGCTTGTGGGTTGGATCTTGCTCTTTGGAGCACCTTTTGAGGGCATTATTGCCTTGTCGTGTTGTTTGCTCTGCAAGCAAATTTTAAGTTTAAGTTAATCTTTGTTTTGAACCTTGTTTATGACGTGTGTTGTGCCTTAGACTTCTTTCAAGGTATATTTATGGATAACTGTAATAATTAGTAGCTATATACTTCATGTTGTGTGTTTTTTTATATTATAATTTTACGATGTTTTATTTTTTAGATTTATCTATTAAGTGTGATGTCACATGTTTGAATTTGAAGAATTTGAAGAATGACAAAACTGTTTAACTTTTACAAAAATTAAAACTAGGGACCAAATTGAGGTGAGGAAATGACATATAGCATGACACTGACACATGATACTTCCATTGTCACATCACACTATCATTATCATTGTCACGTGACACAATGTAAGCTCAACACGTAACAAGTTTTTAATTTTTTTTAATTAAAAAAATTGTAAAAAAAATAAAAAAATCATAATCATAACACCTGGTACCTCTCTACTTTTGTTGATACGATATTAATAGAGAAATGACATAATTGCATAATTTTTTTAAAATAAAGCTCACAAATAAAAAAATAACTAAACCAATATTTCTTTTAGGAACCAAAATACATAATTTAATCTAAAATGTTCGCATGAAAATATAACAGGAATTATTTGACATATCATGAAGTGCATGTGATCATGAAGCTTGTGAATGCCATAAATTATTGATCAACCTATTACATGGAAATACAAGACAGAATATGAAGCTTATGAATGCCATAAATTATTCACAAATTCTTTGATATTTTCATAAGAACTACCACCTTCAGTAACAGCTCTTACTGCTAAACTCCTCCACTGAATGGCATTGTTCTTCATTTCTCTACATCCATTCATTATTTCATTTATACAGTGCTTCAGAGTTTCTCGTCGCACAACCTTTTTCTCATCAACCACTGCTCTTGTTCCAGTTTTCCAAACCTCTGAAACAAGCTTTGCATTTGTGTTCTGGTCTGACCAATACGGTACTGCAACTGTTGGAACTCCTAAGCACAGAGTTTCCAACGTTGAATTCCAACCACAGTGTGTCACAAAACACCCGACAGCCTCATGAGCAAGAACTTTCAACTGGGAACACCATTTTACTACCAAACCCTTTTCTGTTTTTCTCTCAAAATCTTTAGGAAGTTTGGTTTCTTCAGAAGCTCTCACCACCCACAAGAAATAACTCGAACACTCTCTCAAACACCAAGCAATTTCTTCCATTTGTTCTTCACCAAAGGAAGCCATACTCCCAAATGATACATACACAACAGACCCTTTTGGCTTTTCATCTAACCATTCCATGCAATGTTCTTCACTCTTGAATTCTGTGACCCCATAATCTTGATCATCTTCCCATTGCTTATCTAAAAAGAAAGATGGAATGTTTGGTCCTATAGTCTTAAATTGTGGCCAAACCTTCACAATCCAATCTGCTATCTAAAAAGTGTTTTCTAGTCACTACAACATAGTATTCAAGAAGAGTTCTCATGTAATATATAATTATATGGTTCAGTGTAACTTCATACAAAACAACAAATCATTGAAAGAAACATTTAAGTTAATTACCTCTTTATCCAGATCATAGAAGGTGTTGCAGAGGATCCAATCAGCTTTGTGAATACTTGAGAACTGAGAAACTACAAAGTCAAGAAAAGTGAAATCTTCACCAAAGAAGAAAGAAGGCATGTCCTGAAGATAAAGTTTAGGCATGGCAGGAAGAGAAAACTGGTGTTGTTTGAGTGGAACCTGCAACTTCCCCAAGTGAACATGATAGTATATGCTATTCACAGCCATGTTTTGAGTGAGATAAGCTGCTCCAACTATCCCAAATCTCTTTGCAACTTCTGGTGCCCAACTGAAGAATGAATCATACACAACACAATCAACGTGCTTTGATCCACCATGTTTCTCAAGAAGCTCAGAAAAAGTGAGAGGCCCAACTTCCCAGAAGCGTTCCAAATAGGGTTTGAAGCCACCAGCTTCTTTTGGTCCTCCATTATCAAACCCATCAGAGATTGTTTCAAGAGCAATAGAAGGAGGCACAGTTTGCAGGTTATTGTAGTAGAAACGAGTTGTAACTAGGGTTATTCTCACCCCTTGCCGTTCGAGAAGTTTTGAGAATTGAAGCATGGGATTGATGTGACCTTGAGCTGGGTATGCAAGCACCAAACAGTGTGCTCTCGTAGCCATGATTCTCAACTTCTTCTTCTTCGGTGAGTTCTTGCGATCTTCAAGAGTTTTTCGGTTGATTTATTCAATGTTGGCCATGAAAAGGACAAAGTGGACGGCATGTAAAATCAAGTGTTGAATTATTTGGAATAGGTGACAACATGTATTCTTTATTACTAAATTCCGAATATGATACATTGAATAAGGTGCTAAAGTTTACTAATTTTGTAAGGACTTTTCAGAATTTTGGATTCTTTGCTGGATATTTTTATTTTGTCGTTGATTCTTCTACGATATCTTTATAATACATTAATTATCACTAATTTTAATGTTTTAAAATATATTAAAAAATTATTTAAAATACCAATATAGTGTATATTTAATGTTCAGTAGAGGACAACACCAAAAAATCAATAAAGAATTTGGATTCTGACTTTTCATCTCATTTGATGGTTACTATTATTTTTTTTTAAATTCTGGTAAAGGAATATACTTACTCTACACTCTTCTTAATAATTTAACTTCAGTTTATGATATTTATAAATAGTTGTTAAGATTGGATTTTTCACTTTTAAATTGTGTGGAAGGCATGTAAATCAAGGGTTGGATTTATATTATTAATGTTCAAGTATGATACATTGATGGTGGTCAAGGAAACTATATGTTAATTAAGGACTTTTCATCTCATTAGATATGGTTACTAAATTTTGTAAATTATGGTAAAGGAATACTTACTTTACACTCTTCTTAATAATTTAAGTTCTAAATTATAATATTTTTAAATAATATATATACATCACTTTAATTTATTATAAGAAAATACGTATTTAACATTAATCAAAACTTTGTACTAACAAATAAAAAGTTGAACCTAAATAGTTATTAATATTTGCATCCTACCTGCGTGCAACTTTAAAAGTATGACGCTAGTTCGCTACTGTCATCAGCTTTAGAATGTTGATTAAGTGGGACTTAATTCATTACTAATTTTTTAATTAAAGAAATTTAGTGTTAGTCAAACCAATATAAATATATTTTTATTTTAAAATTTATTTAAATTAATATTGGTAGTTGATGTTAAATATATATATTTTTTAATATTAGTTTAATTTGTATTTGTTTGACCTATTATGCTAATGACTGTGACTTAAAACGAATCTTGTAGATTGCCTCTATTTTCAACAAAAATAACACAAATAAGAAAAATTATAATTGATGAAGGAAATAAACGTGGATAAAAGTGTTGGTAAATCAGGGTTGAATTTGTATTATTAATTTCCAAGTATGATACATTGAAGGTGGTAAAGGATACTATGTTTGTGGAGGACTTTTCATCTCAATATATGGTTATTAATGTTTTTTAAATTATAGTAAATTAATACTTACTCGACGTGCTCTTAATAATTTAACTTCCAAATTATAATATTTTTAAATAATATATACATCACTTTAATTTACTATAATAAAATATATATTTAGCGCTGAAAATTAATTCCAAGTAAATATTTAAGTTAAATAGTTATTAATATCGAATTTGGATGGTACTTATATGTAATTTTAAAACTGTGAAACTAATTTATTAGTGACGATTTTTGAAAATCAATATTAAATAGTGTTGATTAAGCTTACGTTAATTCATTATTATTTTTTTAATTAAAGTAGTTTAACTAACGTTTATACACTTTTATTTCAAAATTTATTTAAATTAGTATCGATAGCTTTTTATAATATTAGTTTAATTTGAATCGGTAGTATGTTCTAAGAAAAATCTCATAGAGTGTCTCCATTCAGGAATAACAGTTCAAGAGTTTGAGAGACTTAAAACAAACTTAAAAATGAGGTATTTTATTTTAAAAAAATTGAATTTTTTTATGCAAAATTATTTATTAAATTGTCAAAATTAATTTTATCTAACATTTTTGTTTCCATAGATAATAATGTTCATCTATTTAATCTTTTTATATGTTTTTAATCATTATCATGAGTTTGAGAATAAGACTTATCATCATCACTAATTACTTTTTTTTTCTTTATTGTTTTGCTTTCACATGTATCTATATTGTTATTATCTTGTTCATTGAAAGAGTCCACTTGTATTTTCAAATTCACTTTTCTTATCAATTTTTATAAATTTAATCATAGCTCCTTTTTGTGATGCAATTAAAGTCTTAACTTTTTTCTTCTTCTAGATTTTTTAATAATCTGATTCAATTTTTTTAGTTGACATATGTATATGTTTTTATATGAAAAAAAAAATATAACATCACTAAAAATAAGTAAACTTGATTGTAAACTTGTAATATCTTGAAGTCTTGAGTTTCTTTTCTTAAATCTCAACTTTTTCATACACCTACAAAGTTTTATTTTAAGATTAATCATTAATAAAAATAATTAAAAAATTATTGTTCTTCTCATCTAGGACCCTAAACGCTACTCTCTATGCTAAAATCACGTAAAGGAAACACATTTATAATCTTAATACAATTTCATTAAATAGAATATAAAAACAACATCACCACAAATAGAAAGAAAAACATACTAACCATTAATGAGAATAAAAAGAATGGTATGCATGGAAAGTATGAGATTCAAGGAATAAAATATGTCAAAATTTTCAAAAAAAAAAGAACTCTAGAATAGAAGAAAATAAGGAAATGGAAGGAGTTGAATCAATAGATGAGAAGACACAGAGATAAAAGAAGTAAATACAATTATAATTGAAGTCACAAAAAGATAAAAAGAAGAAAATTAAATCTAAATTGAATTCACATAGAGATAAAATAAGAAAATAAAATCAAAATTGAAATCATATAGAGATAAAAGAAGAAAATAAAATTAAAATTGAAGTCACATAAAGATAAAAGAAGAAAATAGAATCAAAATTAAAGTCACAAAGAAAAAAAAATAGAATCAAAATCGACTATAAGAGAATAAAAATAACTAATTACTTTTTTTCTAAACAAAATTATATTTTATTGGAAAAAAAATTTAACTCATTACATATCATTTTTAATACTAATAAAAATTGGCATACACTAATAATAATTTAATTAAATTTTATTATCAACCATAAAATTATAATTAATTTAATAGAGGTATATTATTTTCAAAAAAGGTTTTGAGATTTTTTTTATCTTAAACATAATTTTATAATATATAATAGACATATATTAGTAGTAAGAAAAATTGAGACTTTTTTAAAAGATAATTTTATAATTAATTTAATATAAGAATATTAGCACTAAAATAAATTTTGAGGCATTTTTTAATAAACAATGTAACATTTAATTTCTTTTCTTAACATGAAATATTTTTTACTTACAAAATTAAATTATATTTCAATTTTTTAAAAAAGAACTTAGAAATAGAGAAGTCATTTCCCTCTCATTTAATTCTAATTTGGGACAAAATTATTTTCCCGTAGATGTTGCAACGTAGGTTGCCGCATGTTAAAAAAATTAGAGGAGTCATTACATTAAAAAGGTTAAAAAGACTTTTTGAAAAGAAAAATTGGTTTTCAAAAACAAAACTTAATTTTTTATTTTTGGGAAAAAGAACGGTTCCGTATGATTAAATATGAAGATTTTAAGTTTGAATAAATAATTACATATATTAGTTCATTAGATTTGAATAAAATAAATTTCTTTAGTAAATAACAATTTTAAATAATTATTGTTCCGATTCGATTCAACTCGAAATCATCAATAGAAATAACCATCATAATTTTGTTTTTAAAAGATAAACAAAATAATAAATAAGTATTTAAACTGTGTTCAATTTTGATTCTTAAATAATGTAAGATTTATTAAGTATACGAAACAATTGTAAACTAAACCAATTTAACAGAGTTTAGAAGATATAATTTAAAGTAAATTATGAATGATTTTTTTTTTAAGTTTGTAAAAATGGGCTCATTTCTAATGAATTTTATTTCTTAAAGTCTTGAACCCTCTATACACTTTCCTTATGTTTAGGTACTCATTATTATTTTCACAACCTTATCACATCTTTGAAGAGGCAGCATGTGAACAAATAAATATATTCAAAATATAGTTTTCTTATTGATCCTACCCAATCTTTTTCTTTTCTCCTGTTTCTGAATATGTGAAAATTTTATATTCCATATTTGTCAGTATCAACAAGGAAATCAGAATTTTCTAGTCATTTAAATAAGTGGAAGTGTTGGTTTTATATATATAGGTTCAAGTTTTTTAGAAGTTTGTGTATTTTTGGGATTAGAAGCTTTTAAGTGCTAGAGTTGTTTTTTTTCTAGCAAGGAAGCTACCATTGGGTAAGGATCTAATAGCTTACATCGTTAAACTAGATTTGTTTGATTTTAACAATTTAATTATACTACTTTTTTACTCATTTAGGGTGTTGATCGGTTAGTTCGGGTTAGATTATTATTTTGCAACTTTGATGGTTAACATTTTTTTCAAAACATTAGAATTGGTAAGTTTTAGTTGCGTAATTGTTTTTTTTTTTCAATATATTTTGCTTGATGGAGGAGTCATTTGGTAAACACAGAGAGATAAATTCAGTCCAAGAATTGATATTAATTCCAATTTAAAATTTTAAAAAAATAAGTTTATAAATTGTTATTCTTATATATTACTTAATTTTTTTCAATTATATTAGTACAAGCAAATTTTTAAATAATTCATCTTAGTGATAAAAAATATGTTTAGAAACTGATTTAAAGATCGATTTTCAAATTAGAGACAAATTCTTTTGATAGTTAAAATCTTGATAGTTAATATTTATGATTAATTTCGAAACGATTCATAATAAAAAATATTTTAGTTATTAATTATAAATTTTTTAAATTATTTAAATTATCAATAATTTTAAATTTATAAATTAATATCTAAATCATAATAACCTATTATTTTTTGTTACTAATATTAATTATTATTAAAATATTTTCGTTCATAGTTGTCATCTATACGGACAAAACATTTTCGTTCATTAGTTGGTTTTTACTCGTTGTATGTTTGAACACGGAACTAAAACAATTTTCTCTTCTCTAGAACAATTGAAATAAATCTCAAAATTAATAAAAAAAAGTATATAAATGGTTGTATTATTAGCTTAACGAATCTAGTCGATGATGATATAATGCTAGATATTATTTTTAGACTTACAAATGTAGGAGTTAGGAGTTAAAGAAATGTGATGACGACTTTCAATTGTGTATATCTTTTAGTATGTTTCATAAAAAGCATATCTTGTATATGTGACAATTAAAGATATATTTAATGATATCTTGTCATCATACATGGAAAGAGATGATGTTCCAAACCTAAATAGTAGAAATTATAGTTCAAGACAAAGTTAGGTGTGTCATTTGCTTTCATTTCTAATCTTTTTAGATCTTTATATGTTTTGCAAACCTTTGGATGGTATGAGAGGAAACTTTATGTACATATAATAACTTTCGATATATATATATATATATATATATATATATATATATATATATATATATATATATATATATATATATATATTTTATATTTATTTATTTATTTTATATATATTTATCTATAC
>Ga0214543_1005977_pt1 | contig 21984 bp, 12 predicted proteins | sample CNSS2metaG_FD_160094 | JGI IMG/M metagenome (GOLD analysis project Ga0214543, IMG submission 160094) | Root nodule microbial communities from cowpea collected in UCLA plant growth center, Los Angeles, California, USA - CNSS2 | ecosystem: Host-associated > Plants > Roots > Nodule | place: USA... | reverse complement strand
CGGTTTCTGACATGAAGCTGAAGATTAAGTTCCTCAGCACCAGCTATTTCGGAGGGTTTTGTCAGATTAGCGAGGACTTCAACAAGGTCACAACAATGCATGCAAATTGTTGTGTTGGTTTAGAAAACAAATCCATTGATCTTAAACTGGTGCTAGAAGACTGGAAGAAGTATATGGCTTTGCCTGAATACAATAAAACAGAGTCACATCATTCTTGGAGGGTACCAAAAAGTTGCAAGTAGTAATATCTCAAAATTTCATTATTCAATGTATTAGAGTTATATGATTCATAAGCTATATAAATATTTTTGAGATGAAGTTATTGATGAGATGAAGTTACATATTGTTCGATTCAATGTAACAGTAAGCTAACTTGGCAGGGAAATGTTTCTGCATATAACAGAGACAAAGCAAACACATATGGAGGCAAAAAGAGAATATGTGGGAAAGAAAAGACTTTGTATTCTTTAACATCAACCTAAGAGATGGTACAACACAGGTCTTTATACACCTTTATAGAAGGTAACTGAACATAACAGAAAAACAGACTTTTTTTATTTTACTTAACTAATACCCCTCCTTAAACCAAAAACATTAAAGACACCAATCTTCTCTTTGAGAAACTTGAACCTCTCATACTTCAAGGCTTTTGTAATAATGTCTGGAAGTTGCACTTCAGACCTGCAGTGTTCAACAATTAGTTTTCCACTGGGCACTTGCTCATGGATGTAATGAAACCTTGTTTTAGTAAGTTTGCTTCTGCCATGAGAAGCTGGATGCTTTGTTAAGTCTATACCAGACTTATTGTCAATTAAAAGTTTCCATTTACACGTTTGTTGCACCTTCAATTCGTTCATCAGAGAGCACAACCAATTTGTCCACTCACTTGAGGCTTGCTTCAGTCCATACAAGACCTTTTTTAGCCTATACACCTTATGCTCCTCGCTCTTATGTTCAAATCCCCTAAGTTGATGTATGTAGACTTCTTCTTCAAGTGGCTCATTTAGAAAAGTTTACTTTACATCTAATTGATGTAAAGACCAGTTTTCATTTGCTGCAATGGTTACAAGAACTGTGACAGTTTCAATTCTGGCTACGGGCATATACATCTCATCATAATCTATTTCAGCTTTCTGCAAGAAGCCCTTGGCAACGAGCCTGACTTTATATCTAGTAACCTTAAGACCGTGATCTTATGGGATTAAACAATGTACACGAATGATACGAAGCGATGAATTTAGAGAATATTCATGTTCTTTTTCAACAATACGAAAGTGATACAGAGTGAGGGATCAATGGGGCTGCTCCCATCCCTTTAATGTGCAAAGATTAGAGAGCGATCCAGGGCCATTCTACAAGATTACCCTCACTCTCAGTATTTTATTTGGAACCTGTTAACATTTATTTGGATTTGATTCCAATTTCAGATTTTTGTGCCTGTTTTCAGAATGGAACCAGTTAATATTTTTGTGGATCCGATTCCAATTTCAGAATGGAATTTGTTAACATCTGTGTGGATTCGATTACAACCCATTGTAGCATCTATTTAACCGGTTCTCTTTTCTTTTGGAATCTATTCCATTTCACTGATCACTTCTCAATTAATAAATATTTAAAATATTTTTATTTATGATAATAATATATGAGAAACTAATTACAACTTATCTAAATACCATTTTATTATACCTTTTTAACACCAAGGACAATCAGGTCATTCTACATTTTCATCTATTAAATTTAATTTTTTTTAGTCACATCAATCAAATCCTTCACAAATTTTCACAAAAATTACTCTCAAATCCACTCCAATATCACCTCCAAATCCATAAAAAAGAACAACATAAATATCACCTTCTAATCAACCCAAATTAATCATCTTTCTCTCCCTCAAATCATCACCCACAAAAGAACACACCCTAAAACTTTTGATCATATCGCTATAATGGCTTTATAATTTGGAAGATTAGATCGCTTAAGCCCATAATTGATCACTCAAGCCACAAAACACATATTTCAAGCCTTAAAACTCATCACTCAAGTTATAGCTTGATGTTTATAGATGTCAAAAGTATTCTCTCTCCTATAGAGCTCTAATCGCCCAAACAATAAGTGGTCATTTAAGCATTAAAGAGTTTGAGATTTGAGGTTGAATATGGAATTTAAGTCTTGACATACAAAGTCATGTTGCTCACATGAACGATGATATAATGATTTAGTGACAAGATAGTCAATGTTGATTCTCTCTACATTAGGAATTAAGCAATCAAACACTAGGTTGGATGGTTAAGAGAGGAAGAAATTGAACAATTCTCTCTCTATCTCTCTCTCTTTTAGAGTTGTTAGCACTCAAGCAATATGAAGTATCACTTAAGTGGTGTGGTGTGTTCACAACCTGAGTTAGGAGTTTTATTTTACTTAGTGAAGACATGTCAATTAGGCAAATGTGTCTCACTCATTCCTTAATTGTATTTTTAAAGTACACGAGATTTCACATATTTTTGTATAATATCAAATTTCACAAACACTTTCAATCAAACTCAAAAAGTTATACATATTTACTAAAGTGGATGGATTAGATTAAGTCAAAAATGAAAAAAAAAATTACTATTATTAGTTACTCTTGATATAGATATTAATTAGCTAGAACTTTGCATAATTTAGATTAATTCTACAAGATAAGATATAACTTTTTCATAGCGTATAATCAAGTGAAATAGTATAATCTAACTTCAACATTGTTTACTAGAAATTCTAAATTTACACATGATAACTATTGAAGGTGATAAAATCATTTCAATTTTTTATAAATAAATAATATTGTGATTTCTTTTATGATTCATGCTATAACAAAAGTTAATCTTCTGGAGATATTTGTTAGCACACTCAATACGTAATTCATAATATCAAGAGAATCAAATTTAGTATTATTGGGAACTAATTACGTATTAATCATGAAACCATTAGACAAAGTAACGGATTATAATTATTTGCTAAACATAGAAATCTCATTGAAGGTGTTCATAACAATTTGTTTTGTTTTGAGAACATTCCGTCTAGCCTCCACTTTCTTAGAGTTTTCTCTCTATCTTTTCTTGCAATAACCTTCAAGATAATTTTTTTTTCTTCTAAAAATCTCATTGCGTAAGAATTTTCATTTTCTTCAATCATTCAAATACATGCATGGAAATGGAGTCTAACTTTGAGGTACCATATTACTTTCTTAACAATGAAGGAGTACCATCATATACTTTGTTATTGTGAAGGTTCAAGTAAGTGTCAACCACCACCGTGAAAGAACATCATTGAGGTTCACAAACTCAAACCACCGACCAATTGGATCCATCAATTACATCGTACAAAACCCTAAAAATCAAAGTTCTATATTTAAATGGTTAAGGGTGGTTCAGAATATACTATCGTGGACTTTGAATGGTTCGACGATTCTGGGGCAAAATCCAACACTAATCGTCAGCATCTCATCTCTAGACATGACAAGGTAATCAATCATTGCTTTTATCATAAGTTTAACCAAGTTTTTACTTTCATTCTGTTTTTATGTTCTAAATTTAAAATTAACTTAGTACTCATGTGGGTGAAAATATTTTAATTTTGTCTTGTTAGACCTTAGTAATTAGTTAGGTTATAATTGGTAGCTAAGTTCTATTTTTTGTATATATATAATTTTAGAATTAATTTTAGAGAAACAATTCATCCAACTTTTTATAATTCAAAAAGTATTAAATTGATTAAACTAACTTTTTTAAATGGAGTAAAATACTAATTGTTTTTTGAGATATACGATACAACTTTTGATTTCTTTTAAGATTCAACTAAAAATTAAAAATTTCGATGATTATATAAAAAAAAGGGGCAAATATACATAAATATAGAAATATTATAATTTTGTACAACAAAATTTTTACTTGATTTATATATATATATATATATATATATATATATATATATATATATATATATATATATATAATAACCAATAGATTAATGCACAATCTCAAAATATGAATAATGACACCGAAAAAGATCATTATATATCATTCTCCTAAATTTCTAATAATAAAATAAAAATAAGAGTGCATCTTGTTAAAAAGGTTAAATACGATTTTATTTCTTAATTTTTTTAAATATTAAAATTAACTTTTATTCAAAATTTTGATTCAAATCTAAAATTAGTCATTAAAACGTTAAATAAATTTAATAAAATTTGATTATTGATTAAATTTACAAATTTTTAAAATTAAAGAATTAAATCATATACAAATTTTGAAGATGGACTAATTTTAATTTGTATGTAAGGGAAAAAAATTATACTTAACCTATTAAAAACTTACACTCAAATACATATCAGTCTAATTTATAAAATTTATTAAATAAAAATAAATAATTAAACGAAATGTCTAAAGTGTTCTAATTATATTATCATATTTTTAGGCATAAGAGATATAAATATTAAAATATCATCATCTCTATTTTTTTAATTGGTGTTACAAAAATAAACAAATGTAATATATGTTTTTTTCATAGAATAGTTATAAATGTTTCTATTTTATTCTTTTTTTTTATGTATACTCTACAATAAATACATATTACTTACATTTATTTTTCAACATCATTAAAATTGTGTAAATTAATCGAAAGTTGGGTGAATAGTATAAATATATTTGAGAAAAAAAAACTAATGTTAATATTAAACTTTACAAATGGCGAATAAAAAAGAGTATTTGCTTGAAAAAAAAACAGTTAAAGAAAATAGTATCCCCTAATATAATTAAAAAAAATCAAATGATTACCTTCGTGAAAAATGGGATGTATCTTAAATAATTTAGATTTATTGATTATTTTAGAATAATATAGTTAACAATAGCGTAGTTGTTAAATTCCAATTAGACGTGGGTCAATCTAACTGGAAAGTGGCAAGTTAACAGATTTGAATGCGTATTGGATCGATTTTAACAAATATTGGTAACTCAAATCTTTACCCTGGTTTTGTTAACAATTATTTTTGGAATAAAATTATTTAATTTTTATGAGCTTGTTATATTATAAACATTAATTGTTTAAATGGAATTTTAGATAATAAATATTATAACTGTTTCCTTTTCTAATTCTTAAATATCATTAGTAAATAATTTTAGTGACTAAAAGTTGGTAGTTACTCTAATAACTAATTTAGATACCAATTTACAAAATAATAAATTATTTTGATTATTAAAATAGTCATTAGTATGAATAAAAAATTATAATTAGTCATTAAATTGAGTTTTAAATCTACCTATCATGGTTTTGGCTACCAAAGGAAATTAGTCACTACAAATTAGCTACCTATGTTTTGACTACCAAAATGACTTAGTTACTAAATTTGTCTCTAATTAATTAGTAACCAATTTAGTGACCAATTATAATTTTTATTAGTAATCAATAATTTTATATTTTTTAAATTGGTATCTAAATTGGTCACTGTAGTGACTAACAACTTTTGGTTACTAAAATTAGTTACTAATAAGATATTTGTTTGTAGTGTATATTATTAAATTGACATTTTAAGAGTGTGAGAGTATAATCATATATTTTTATAATAGTTAGTAACTAATTAATTTGATAATAACTTATAAACATTATAAACATGACATGATATCTCTGAACACTAAGAATTAAGATATATAGATGACATTTTCATTAAATATATATATATATATATATATATATATATATATATATATATATATATATATTAAGAAAAAATTATAGTATGTTTCATATTTTTTTTTTTTATCTTTATTTTTGGACGTGATTTAGTAATTGATGGTTGACACCAAACAATATGAAACCAAACAATATGAAAGGATAGGAGTCAAAAGAATAAGAGTCATATTCTGATTGTTCATGTATTAAATGAAAGATTGATTACGATGAAAGGAATAAATGAAGGATAATGTAATGTAAGTTCAGGAAGGTGGTTCCTCATCGAAGAATGAAGCAAGTCATGTTTCTCACGCCAATTCAACTAATAAAAAGGACAACTCTCCTACCTCTGTCGTAAAGAATGCCATCGGAGACAACAATCCATGGAATGCCGGTAATCACCTTTCAGTGAGATGGGTGATGCAATTCACAATGTTCATTGCTCTTTTCGCGGTGTTGTGTATGTTTCTCTTCATATCTTCCATTTCCTTTCAGACTCCTACCTTGTCCCGTTCCATCGCCATGGACACAAAACAGGTCCTTCTCTCTCTCTTTGTTTTTTTTTAGTTATGGACACCAAGTGTTTGATGTAATATTGGGTTTATGAATGCAGGCTTATACCGATAAAAGGTTGGAGAGTATTCTTAGAAACGCATCCATGAAGGATAAGACAGTGATAATCACCACTTTGAACGATGCATGGTCAGAGCCAGGTTCCATATTTGACCTCTTTCTAGAGAGCTTTCGCGTTGGGAACCAGACACAGCAACTTTTAAACCACTTGGTTGTAATAACGTATGACCCAAAGACACATGAGCGTTGTCTTACCATGCACCATTATTGTTACCTAGTTGAAAACAAAGAAGGAAATTTCACTGGTGAAATGTTTTACATGTCCCCAAATTACCTACAATTGATTTGGGGTAGAGCTAAATTCCTTGGTTCTGTCCTTGAGATGGGATACAACTTCCTGTTCACGGTATATACATTTCTTTTGGAAGAAAAAGCTTCTTAAGATCTTCATCATTCACGTTTTGAAAGGGCTTTTGGTTTGCAGGATACTGATATAATGTGGCTCAGAGATCCCTTCAGCCTATTTTACGAAGATGCAGATTTCCAAATAGCTTGTGATTTCTTCAATGGCAACTCTAGTGACATCTTGAACTTTCCAAATGGAGGGTTTAAGTATATGAGATCGAATGAGAGGACGATCTGGTTCATAAAGTTTTGGATCAACGCTAGGATTTACTTCCCAGGATTGGGAGAGCAAGCGGTGTTCAACATGATCAAACTCCACCCCTTGATTACTGACAAGAAGGTGAAGATCAAGTTCCTTAGCACTGATTACTTTGGAGGGTTTTGTGAACCTAGCAAGGACCTCAACCAGGTCTCAACAATGCATGCCAATTGTTGTATTGGCATAGAAAACAAAATCCATGATCTCAAAATCCTGCTTGAAGATTGGAAGAAGTATATGGCATTGTCTGACCATGATAGAGAACACTTGAATCATTCTTGGAGCGTGCCACAACGTTGCGGGTAACGTCAATTACTTTTCTTAATCATTCTTTTTTATATGTTTTCAGTTCCTAACTTTTACATGAACAAACATGGTATTTAGTCTTTGAACAATTGTGGATTTTGATATCATGCAGACCTCAATTACCAGTAGAGCCCATACCAGAACATCCCTTGCCAGAAAATCTGATACCATTGCAGAAGGTAGCACAATAAACAAAGGTTGTGATTACACTTGTTGCTGACATTTTATAGGTAGAACATCAAATAAGAAATAAAGTCTTTAAAATACATAGTTTTCTTCTGAATACAAGTCTTATTTAACAATGGTACATTTTATTACATAAATATGTACAAAAATAAATGTTACATTTGAATAGGAGTTTAATGTTTGGATATAGAAATATTTGAGAGATTAAAGAGTGTGAAAAAGATGAAGTTCATGTATCATTACTAGAAAAAATTGTAAACTTGTTTACTTCGTACAATAAGATTATGTTGTGTATATATATATTGGGTTTTCTCCAATTGGGTTTTGAATCTTCTGATTATTTCTGGGGGTTTCTCCCCACTAACCTTTCTTCTGTACCTCCAATAATTACATTTTGTCTCTCAGAAAATTGTGTTGCGGATGTCGATATCTGTTTCGTAATTTTTTTTTATTTTTTTATAACGGATGTTGATAGCTACTTCAGAAATATGTGTTGCGGATGTCGACATCTATTTCGTATTTTGTTTTTTGTCTTTTTGTATTATGGATGTCGATGTCCGCTTCAGAAAATTGTGTTGCGGATGTCGACATCCGTTTCGTCTTTTTTTTTGTATTACGTATGTCGATTTCTGCTTCAGAAAATTGTGTTGCGGATGTCGACATCCGTTTCGTAATTTGTTTTTGTTTTCTGTATTACGGATGTCGACACCCGCTTCAGAAAATTGTGTTACGGATGTCGACATCCATTTCGTAACTTTTGTTTTTTGGTTTTTTTTTTCTACACAAAAATATTGAGCATGAATTAGGGTGTTGAGATTCAAGACTATGCAAAATTTGGTTCTCTTCTTTTATATGATATTCAAAAGAATCTTAATAATTGAAATCAATGTTTACAAGGTTTGACAAGAGAAAACTGGTTCTTTCTTTCTGGGGAAGTAGCACTAACTCATGTAATCATCTTACACAAACCATTACCAGAGACTACTACTTCTTCATTATAAAGAAACTTTTCTTTTGCTCGACAAAGATATTGATCCACGTGGTCAAACTATTTGTAAGCAAACATTCTTGAAAAAAATAAAAAAAATAAAAAAAGAAAACGGATGTCGACATCCGCAATTTGAATCTTTGATGCGGATGTTGACATCCTCAATGGCAAAAAAGGAAAAAAAAAAGACGCAACGGATGTCGACATCCACAATTCAAATTTGCGAAGCGGATGTTGACATTCCCAATGACAAAAAAAATGAAACGGATGTCGACATCCGCAATTCAAATCTGCAAAGTAGATGTCGACATTCACAATGATAAAAAAAAATGGATGTTGACATCTGCAACTTAAAAGATATAGGGTCTGGGTATTAATTTGGGATGCAAGAGGTGGATGGGTATTCTTTTAGGGTGCACGAGTTTGGGAGTGCAGGAGGTGGATAGATTATTTTACTATTTTTTCTCTTAATTTTACTGGGAACAAAGACAGAATTTAAAAGAGTTTTGGGATACTGAAAAATATTTTAGGGCACTGGAGAATGTTTTGGGTAGGAGAAAGCCCCCTTATTTCTTCATTTTGTATATTTATTGAGCTTATTCTGTTACGGCCCAGCCCAATTTCAATCTCTCTCTTACTCTTTAGACATTTAATGTTGGACCTAATGCTTTTATAAATAAACCAGCCCAAAATAGTAATTTAAATAACATGCAATTGTTATTTAATTTAAATCTTCAAATTTTATTCCTATTTTCTTTTTCAAATACTAAATTTCAAGAAATTCTAAAATTTATATTCTAGAAGTTTCAAAATTTCAATTCATTTTACAATGTATTTTAAAAATTTCTCTAGTGTTAAAAATCTAACAAAATTACTTACTAGAAGTTAATTTTTAGAAAAAGAGAAAATGACATCAATTGTGGTTAATTTCAAAATTTGTGTTTGTTATATGTTGCTATTCTCACTTTCTTGATTTTGATACTAATGGTAAGGTAAAAAAATCCCAAATAATTTCTAGCCCCTAGAAAGCACTGGTATAAAATAAAAATTATTATTTTTAATCAATCCTGTGCATATTTTATTTATTTGTTTCAGGTATCAATGTTTTCTGAATAATAATTTGCTGGCTTAATTAATTTGGATGTTAATATGAATCAAAACATTACATAGTGAAAATCTTTATCATGGAGTTCTACTCATCCCACAAATTTTAAAATAAGTAAAATTTATCTTGTTTAAAACTTGATCGCTTGAAAATTATTATATTCTGAAAAATGTTTTTTTTTTTTTTGTATTTTCATACAGAAATATTATATTCGATTAAAATTCATTTTCTAATTACATAACTTTTTTTCAAAAGAGAACTGTATAATTTGATTTCTTTATTTTGCTCGAAGTCTAAAGAATATCAATATAAAAATATAAAAAAAATAGACGAAAATAAGCAAACAGTGATATAGTTTATATCACAAACAAGTTGTATGTATATGACAATAATCTAAACATATTTCATATTATAATTTATTACTTAATTATTAATCAACACACGAATAAGTATCCAGTAAATATATAATAGAAAATTCCTTATATCTTTTTAAAAAAACTTGTATTTAATACAAGTTATCAAATATATAATTATAGTTTATTAGATAAATTAAAATAAATTTAAACATTCATTAAATATCATAACTTTTGTTCTGACCCGACCTGTCTTAAGATATTGTCCGTTTTAAAGTGTGAAGTTCCATCACAGTTGTGTCTTTAAAAGACGTTTGTGAAGAGAAAAATAAGTATTTAAATCTTATTTGTCCTCGACTCTTAAGTGATGTGAAATTTATTGAATATACAGAACAACTTTTTATCATTTACCAGATGAGATCAACTTTCTTCGACTCTCATTTTGTAATAGATTCATTTATATGATTTGAGAAATACTAGATATGATTTCAGAAATATTGGTGGTATAACCTGAATATCTCATGAAATCTCTTAACTTAATACTTATAATATACATAATCAACTTAATAATGCATCCCTGATAGCTACTATCTTTTCACATCATATAGTATAAACAATTCATTGCAATCAATTACATTTTATCATAAAATCACATGAATATAGCATTTATAAACATATTCATGTAAGTGTCAAAATAAGTTAATGCACGAGAAGAACATAGATGCAAAATGCTGAAGTATGGAAGAATCTATTTGCATGTATTTAAGTATCATTGTATTATATGTAGGGATGTGAAAAAAATTCTCGCGAGTATCCGCGGATAAAATCCGCAACGAGTAGAAAACAAATATTAAAAATAGATATCCGTTATTCGTGAGTATGAGTATTTTTAATACCCGCATGTTAACCGGACGGGTACGAGTATCATAGTATCCGTACCTGTGAGATACCCGTACCCGCTAAACTTTAATTCATACAAATATCCTCATATATATATATATATATATATATATATATATATATATATATATATATATATATATATATATATATATATTAGTAAAAAACATTCTGACCTAATTTTTTTTAAAGTCTTTATTCTTCCAGCTTCAAGTATTGGTAGGTTGTCTTCTTCCAATTACACCCATTGACATTCTTCTCTTTCCTTTCCTTGAAATTGGGCATATACATCAAACCCTATATAAACAGTGACCTTTATGGTATGCGTTTTGTCAAATGATGAAATCAAAATAAGAATACTTGACACGTGGCAGTTGAGGTTTATTATTTGTTTATTTTGTTTATTTTTCAGGAATCAATTGGAGAAAGTGAACTTGTTGATCAAAGCAGTAATTAAAGAATTTCCATTGTATTGAACGTCATTTTATATTTATTTTTATAATTATTTGGACTTGTACGAACTTGAGTTTGTTTGAACTTTTAAGTCATTTTATATTTATTTTTATAATTATTCGGCTTGATTTAAAATTTATGACAGTGATGTATTTTATTTTATTTCACTTGAATTTATGATTAAACATTTGTTTTTTAAATAATTTTGTAAATACCCGTGAGTACATGTAGATACCCGCAAATATGAGAAAAATAGGCAGATACCCGCATCGACGAATATGAATACAAGTACGGGACGAATATTTATCCAGCAAATGGTACGAGAGAGCTACTACTCCTATCCTACCCCGTTAACATCCCTAATTATATGTCTTACATTAAGGAAACTAATTATATGTCTTACGTTAAGGAAAGGCATAAGAATTATAACAAATAAGAAACATATAATCGTGACATTTAATTATAATTAATAAAAAACTGAAAAAGTTTCAAAGGTCCATTTGCATAAAAAAATTATTAAAGGACCTATCAATAACGCATCAATCTTCTAAGGCAGTTTCTTCTTGTTTCTTACTCTATATATTTCTTTGTCCACTCTATATAAAAAAAATATCGTTTTATCTTTATAAATTGTATGATCTGAATGTTAAAAATAATTTTTAGATTATATAATTAAGATTGTAGAATTTAAAAGCCTTTTTTTTTTAACTTTCGGATCGCATAACAAGAAATTGATATCTTTTAAAGACCAAATTTAATATTTACTAATAATAAATCTTTTAAATCATATATTAACTATCTGTTTTTATTTTCAATTTTATAAAATAGAAATAGTTGGGTTTATACATATTTTTTAATTTTATATATATATATATTTATATATATATATATATATATATATATATATATATATATATATATATATATATATAGATATATGAGATTTTGATTCATATCTAGAATATTTCCAACTCAAACAAACAAAATTATTTCGATTTAATTAGTAATTTTAACTTTCAAACTTTAATATATGAATAAAAAAATTCATATCACATTTAATAATTGTATCAAACTTTTTTTAATTGAAAATTGTTAATGGTTAATTACTTTTTGAAAAAAATAACTCACAATCTTTTTTTAAAACCAACTTTATATTTTTTGAAAAGAGTTGAATCCACAATTTTTTTATTTTTTTCTTTCAATTTTTTTATTCTTACATCAGTCTATAGTTCTATATAGAGGTGACAATACGGGTCAACCAAACTTATTTCTGGCTTATAAAAAACTGATCGGGATGAGACAGTCTGTTTATGCAACAGAGGCTAAATACCTCAACCTATTCCGTCTCGTGACGGGCTAATAGGCTAACAGGCCAGCCCGTTTGGCCTGTTCTCTTTGTAAAGAAATGTTCTTTTTTTTTCACACAAGCATAACCTGGCCATGGTATTTTACCATTCTCATATGTGATTTTACCCCTAATCCAAATAAATAGTTATATCTATTCACAAAGATTACATGCACACATAAACTCTGCAGACATGATTCTTTCCCTTAAGATTTTCGGTGTTGCATGAGCAACGTTTGCTTCCTTCTATGCCAATAGAAACAACAATAATATAGCATAAATTAATTAAAAAAATTGCATCAAACATATAACAACTCCTCAAACGTAGCAGGTTCTTGAATAAGAAAAGGATAATGATAGAATGCCCCTTTTTTTTGACCCCGAAGTTACCCGCCTACGTGGCAGTTATTATTTTAATAATTTTTAAGGAAACGGTAATTGGAGGTAGCGGCAAAGGAAATCTAGCGTGATGTTCATGCGCTTTGAGTTGGATAAAGTTTTTAAAAAATCACATTGTCTGCGCGTTTTCCCTCGTTTCTTCCTCTCAAATTTCTTCTTGGAGCAGAGACGCACAAGCAAGCAGAGAGGCATTTGAATCGCAAGGCATTCTCTTCCCCAAAAGGCTATCGTTCCATAAAGGTTGGTGTTGTGGGTCGCAGTGGAAGTAGATAACGGAGTTGTGGAGAGTGGTTTGGGTTGTTGGAGGTGGCGGGTTCCGCGGAAACCTAATACTTCTTTTAAAATTTTTGCCATTCAGGACCTAAACGCCAAATTTGGTACCTTGATAAGTAGCAAGCATATCAATCAAGTCGTTCTTAGTGGCCCCAATACTGCGGTAGTTTACAAACTTCTAATTTCAGATTCACCCCACTCGACGAAGATAGGGAAGGGCTGGAAGGAATTTTGCAATCAACATCAATTCAAAGAAGGGGATCGTGTGCTCTTTCAAGTGATGTAATGAAAGTTAAGCTTTTCATAAAAATCTGATATTTGTGTTTTCTGGTATTTGAATGAACTGCCCTTTTGTGTTTCCATAACTGCCTTTTTATGATGAACTTTTTGTACTGCCAGTACTGCAACTGATTTTACACTGTATTATTACTTGAAATAGGGTTTCGACACAATCGTATGGCCATCGAAATAAATTCATCACCATGGATCATCACCAAACAACCTAAATAAATAATTGGAATTCAAGATTCAATTAAAAAAGAACTTTTATTGTTCGATAATCAAGTGTCCTTTTGTGATTCCATAACTGCCTTTTTACCATGAACTTTTTGTACTTCCAGTACTGCAACTGATTTTACACTGTATTACTACTTGAAATAGGGTTTCGACACAATCGAATGGCCATCGAAATAATTCCATCACCATGAATCATCACCAAACAACCTAAATAAGTAATTGGAATTCAAGATTCAATTAAAAACGAACTTTTCTGGTTCGTTAATCAAGTGTCCTTTTGTGTTTCCATAACTGCCTTATTACGATGAACTTTTTGTCCATGCAGTACTGCAATTGATTTTACACTGTATTATTACTTGAAATAGGGTTTCGACACAATCTAATGGTCATCCAAATAATTCCATCACCATGAATCATCACCAAACAACCTAAATAAGTAATTGGAATTCAAGATTCAATTAAAAGAGATCTTTTCTGGTTCGTTAATCAAGTGTCCTTTTGTGTTTCCATAATTGCCTTTTTACGATGAACTTTTTGTACATGCAGTACTGCAACTAATTTTACACTGTATTATTACTTGAAATAGAGTTTCGACACAATCGAATGACCATCCAAATAATTCCATCACCATGAATCATCACCAAACAACCTAAATAAGTAATTGGAATTCAAGATTCAATTAAAAACGAACTTTTCTTGTTCGATAATCAAGTGTCCTTTTGTGATTCCATTACTGCCTTTTTACCATGAACTTTTTGTACTGCCAGTACTGCAACTGATTTTACATTGTATTATTACTTGAAATAGGGTTTCGACACAATCGAATGGCCATCGAAATAATTTCATCACCATGAATCATCACCAAACAACCTAAATAAGTAATTGGAATTCAAGATTCAATTAAAAACGAACTTTTCTGGTTCGTTAATCAAGTGTCCTTTTGTGTTTCCATAACTGCCTTTTTACGATGAACTTTTTGTCCATGCAGTACTGCAATTGATTTTACACTGTATTATTACTTGAAATAGGGTTTCGACACAATCTAATGGTCATCCAAATAATTTCATCACCATGAATCATCACCAAACAACCTAAATAAGTAATTGGAATTCAAGATTCAATTAAAAGAGATCTTTTCTGGTTCGTTAATCAAGTGTCCTTTTGTGTTTCCATAATTGCCTTTTTACGATGAACTTTTTGTACATGCAGTACTGCAACTAATTTTACACTGTATTATTACTTGAAATAGAGTTTCGACACAATCGAATGACCATCCAAATAATTCCATCACCATGAATCATCACCAAACAACCTAAATAAGTAATTGGAATTCAAGATTCAATTAAAAACGAACTTTTCTTGTTCGATAATCAAGTGTCCTTTTGTGATTCCATTACTGCCTTTTTACCATGAACTTTTTGTACTGCCAGTACTGCAACTGATTTTACATTGTATTATTACTTGAAATAGGGTTTCGACACAATCGAATGGCCATCGAAATAATTTCATCACCATGAATCATCACCAAACAACCTAAATAAGTAATTGGAATTCAAGATTCAATTAAAAATGAACTTTTCTGGTTCGTTAATCAAGTGTCCTTTTGTGTTTCCATAACTGCCTTTTTACGATGAACTTTTTGTACATGCACTACATAACACCACAAACACTTTCGAAAAGTCATTATTTATTAATTGCACCATAACACAACAAAAACAAAACAAATAGAATTGTACACAACTTAATGTTTCATAGGTTTCAATTACATGTCTATGTTCTTATAATTAAACAAATGAAAATGATATTTCATTTACATCAAACAAAACAAAATACATACATATTGCTCATACTCCAACAACTATTTCAATATCGTTTTCTTCTTCCGACTATAAACTGCGAACGGAGTTTGGATTACATGGCTTTTGGACCATAACCGTGGATCATTCCTCATACGCAAGTACATATCGCTGTTCGTTGCATTTCTGTCTTCTGCAGCTTCACTTGGAACATCCACTTCATTCAAATTCATAGGAGAAACAAATTCATCTTTACTTCTATTTTCCCTCTCAGCCAAAGTTGATTTCAATTTAGCAATCGCTCCACCAAGTTCACGAATATCATGTTCTTGCTGCTCAATTACACCCATAAGCTGCTCCTTCTTTTTCGTTCCACCAGAGACACACTCTTTCTTCTTACTTTTGTCACGCTCGCCATCACCTTTTGATAAAGCTTCTTTCACAACTAACTCACTTATTTCTTCCTTAGAAAGACAAAGATCATGCACAATCTGAAATTTAATTTAAAACAAACAACATCAATAAATTGAAAAAACAACTTAAACCACAAACAATGCAGAAAAAAATAATAGACAAATTTATCATTATGTAATGATAGACTAGAAAAACAGTTGCAGTACTTCCTGTCCAAAAACTACAACGTAAAAAGGCACTTATGGAGTCACAAGAGGACACTTAAATCTCGAACCATAAAACTTTATTTTTAATTCAATCTTCAATTTGAAATACTTATTGAAGTTTTTTGCTGATGATTGATGGTGATGGAATTATTTGTATGGCCTTTGGATTGTGTACAAATTTATCATTATGTAATGATAGACTAGAAAAATAGTTGCAGTACTTCCTGTCCAAAAAGTACAACTAAAAAAAGGCACTTATAGAGTCACAAGAGGACACTTAAATCTCGAAGCAGAAAACTTTATTTTTAATTCAATCTTCAATTTCAAATACTTATTGAATTTTTTTGCTGATGATTGATGGTGATGAAATTATTTGGACGACCTTTGGATTATGTCCAAACCATATTTCACGTAATTATACAGTTTAAAAGCAGTTGCAGTACTGTGTGTACAAAACGTAAAACGTAAAAAGGCACTTATGGACTAACAAAAGGACACTTAATTATCGAACTCGAAAAGTTGGTTTTTAAAAAAAAGTTGATGAACAACAAACATATTGAATCCAATATAGGCAAATCCTGCACGAATTACACAATTCTGGTTAAGTTACAAACCATCAAAAAATAAAATACCTAACTTATATCACTACAATCTCCAACCTCACAACCTTCACTACCTTCACAACCTTCACTAATGCCACTCATGTCAATTGACCTGCAATTATAAAACGCATTAACTATCACTCATATTCAAAAACACAAATCCAGTTTGCTTTTTCTACTCACCCAATCCTAAATGTCGAAACCAACAAACTCAGTTTCGAACATCCAACAACACAATTGCACTTCGCATTTTGTAGCCACCCGACCCTAACTGTCGAAACAGTTCGCATTTTTGGTTACACAAATCAGTTCACATTTTCAATTAACTATCCACGACAACATTTACGATTTACAGAGCATCAATTTGGGGAACAACTCATCAAAATGCCATTTCAATCATCAAACAAGAAAATACGATAATGGGGTTTCATTTTCGGAAAAACATCACAAAAATAGTGGTTTCATTTGGGGAAGAACATCATAAAAATAGGGGTTTGTAATCGGATAGTAAAACATACTAGAGCACCCTTTGATTTGCAGAACAAGAACACTTCAAATTAGGGCTTCCAATTCGACGCACGAAGCTATGGCAGCAATCCGCACTCTCGCCGCACTCTCGCCTTTAGTTTAAACCGCAAAGGAAAGTTTTATTTTTCTAACTTTTCCTTTTTCCTCTCTTGCGCGTGTATCACAACCTCACCATTCACTCCACCTTCTCTCACGCGTTTCTGCTCCCGTTTGGTTAAAAATTATTAAAATAATGACTACCACGTAGGCGGGTAACTTCGGGGTCAAAAAAAGGGAGCATTTTATCATTATCCATAAGAAAAATACCAAACAACCTTAATCGATGAAAGCTAAACACATTAAAGAAAGTGTCTTTCTTTCTTAACATCTTCCACCACCTAAGCAAATACCAAAAGCTAGTCTTCATCATTTTCAGGATCATTAGATGTAACATTGGAATAAGTCTCCTCTACTTTGCGATTCGACGAACATGTTCTTACTCCTCGTCACCACTATCGTAGGTTTCGACTTCGACGCCAGCATTTCTTTCACCGTGATGCTTTGAGTTTAAACGTTTTACAAGATCAACCTTTTTTTTTATCAAATGCGAGTTATGAGCCAATTTGTGCCCAACCTGCCCTGCAACCCAACGGACTAACAGGCCAGACGAACCAGACGAGCCAGGTTGATATATGTTGACGACTTTAATATCTTGATCCAGTCCACTTTTTTATGACGGATTGGAGCGTTGAATCTAACCCGTATTACTACCCTTAGTTTCGTGATCTTATCCATATTTACCATAAAACATAAAACATGTATACTAGTGGTTTCATACGATGAACAAAAGAAGGTTTCTATGACATCAAACAAATAAAAAGATGTTGACATCACAAAGAATCAGAGATAGCCGAGAAAGCATTGAGAATAAACTGAAGCAGCAGCCAAATGTTTGAATCATCACCAAACAAAGATACCCAAAAAGAAAAAACAAAAGTATCATAAGTGACTCATCCAAGAGATAACCATCAACCAACTACTGCCTTCTCAATTTTCTAACATTCTTTCATAATGATTTTCTTTAAAAATATTACTAAAGTTGAATTCATCATACCAACAATTAATCAACTTTTAATTTTTGATACTGTTTCTTTCTTTCTTTCTTTAACATGTTTCCGGATACTCTTTAAATAATACTTTATATGTAAATTTTCATAATAATCAATGACAAACTTTTAAAAATTATTTTCATTGTCAAGATAAATGTATACAAGTTTTGAAATATAAAAAAAAAACTTTTATCTATATATTATTTATATATAAAAAAAAAATTGGGAGACCAAGGCTCCTACAAACTTTGTAAACTCTGTCACTGATATTAATGAAAGTGTTCTTTTGTATATAAAATAAATAATGTTCTTTTATATATAAAATTATAAGGAATAAGTTATTCTACATGTAACTTATACTTACTTTTATTTAAACTAATGGATAGAATGAAATAACTGTTTTATATATATGTTTGGTACTAGAATTTTTCCACATTCATATTTTAGGAATTATAAGTTCTAACAATTATGGTTTTTAGTAGTCATTAAATTCTATTTTAATAGAAAGAATGTTACCGGGAATATTTATATAAGGTTTTCAGAAATCATATAACAACTGTTATTTTATTAAAATGTTTCATTTATTACCATCTTAAATAATTTAATGAGAGAAACGTGATTTTTTTATTAAAAGTTTATATCAACCAAGATAAGTTAGATCTATATGTTTTGTATCAAACTTGACTTTAAATGTTTTTTCAAAAAACATTGAAAAAAAGTTTTTATGATGATATATTTTTCAATAGTGAATCAAAAGGTTTTTTTTTTTGTATTTCAAAATCTCTTTCAAGTCAAATTTGTAAAAGTAGGTTTGTGATTTTTATTTTTTTTTATAAATTAGGATCAATTCGTCAGGATCCAAAACGACATTATAGGTGAAGTCGTCTTATATACTAACAATTTCATTATTTAAAAAAAAAAATAAGCAAAATTGTCTTGTACCAAAACGGTTTTAGTGTAATGGAAAAAGTGAAGTCCTCTTGTATGATGACGACTTCACTTTCATTATTTTTTAAACATTGCAGTGGAAAGTACACCATTAATTAAATCATGTTTGAACCATCACAGTGCTTCTTTTAACGGGGTATTGTGTTTGTGCATTGGTTTATGGGATACAGGACGACTTCACCTATAATGTCGTCATATATCCTAACGACTTGATCCTAATTTAAAAAAAATAATGAATTCATTTTTACAAATTTAATTTGAAAGGACCTTAAAATACAAAAAAAACCAAATTTAAAAATAAAAAAAAACTGTTCTTTCCAACTTCGAAATCTCACAAAACATTTTTTTTTTCCCTTCTAAATGTCTCGTAAGGGTGACTATTCTCTCTATATATTATCACCTTATTAATATGTACAAATCGATCTGAAATAATTATTCATTAGTCATTAATTTTATGAAAACATAATTTAATTAAATTATTGAATTCTGTAACACGCCATAAAATGAGACACAAATCTCTAAAACTACAATTAATAAACTGAAGAAGACTACTTAAGGATTAGTCCTTCCATTTCAACTAATGCATATTGATTTAACATGTAATCGTATAACTTTGTTTAAGTGACTTTCCAAAAACAGCTTTGTTTAGGTAAATTTTAATGTATGATAAAACAAAGGGGGTGGTTGTGACGTTACAATAAATTATTATTCCTGTGTAGAATATTTAAGTGGCTCTAGATACAGCTACGTAATTAACTATTAATTTCACCGTGATTAAGACAAGAAGCACATTTTTCCTTGTGGTGGTGACTAGTGTTATAATTAAGAGGTTTAAACTTCCTTAATATGAACATTGCCTATGATTAAACAAATGAAAGAATTTAGGATTGTTATCTTACTCATATACCACCTCTGAATTTTTTAGGTTAATAAATTGAAAAGATGGAACAATAATGGAATTATTATGGACTTGCATAACACGTCATTTGGCATTATAGTTAGTGTAGGCATTCCACCATTGCATGCATGAGTGCCCAACAAATCATCAATTCATCACTCACTCTTCAACATAACATTGCACCAAAATTCATCATTGAAGGCACAAAGAATAATAAAATATTGTTCATTTTGTTTTTTCAGGAATATATTTTCTTTACGGGTTACAAAACGGGTCGTTTTGGCCCGCCAATAAAAAAATGGATTGGACAATTTAATCCGTTCCGTCTCAGAACGGATTAATGGATCTTATAGTAAAAAATCTATATAGTAAAATTTCCTCATCTTATAGTAAAAGAACTAAGATAAAAGAAATTATTTTTGTTTTATGTTTTAAATTGGATATATGTCTTACGAATTCTTTTGATCAGTTCAAGTATTATAATATCAATTTACATATAATTAAATGAAATTAATTAATGCACTAACAATAAAATTTGAATCATACAAGACTTGCCATCAAAGTTTGTCAACTTCATTCGGGACGTGAATGTAGAAGATGTGTTTCTTATAGGGCCCAAAACTATAGTCAATTGCAAAATCCTATTATCAAATAGGAATAGAAGTTCAACAAAAATAGGTCAAGGTTGGAGGTTATTTTGTATTGAAAATGAGTTAAAAGAAGGTGATATTGTTGTCTTCCAAACAGACAATGATTTTATCGAACCAAATATTGAGGTCTTTGTTAATGGTTGTTGTTGTGATTAGATTAAGCATATTTATAGAATGTTGTTGTTCTAAATGATGTATTTCATGACTTATGTTTATTATCATTTCAATAATATCATTATCTAAGTTTAACATCTTATAGATTTATATTTTATTAAATTCTTAAAACAAATTGTTACACTTCTATAATTTATTATCAATAATAAAAAAAAAACCCGTGCATTGCACGGGTCAAAAAACTAGTATATATATATATATATATATATATATATATGAGAACCATTCTTAAAATGAAAAGAGGAACATATAATTATAACCATTAAATTAAAATAAAAAATAATGAAAGACTATGATAAAAAAAAAATCTCCATAGAAATTAAATCATATGCTTTTCTTTTCTATGCAATTACACACGTTCATCTATTTCATGATAGAAAAACAAAATCACTATATCATTATAATATCTTAGTTATAAATTATTTAATTAACTTAAAACTTATTTGGTAAAAAGAACTAACTTATAACTTACATATTTGCAGCTTTTTCCCTTACAATACCACATCATTATACTATTTTAAGACTTTTCTTTTTCTTTCAGCTACTCTTTCTTTAATCAAGTGTATGTTATCATATCTTATTACTTCAACAAACATTTACAAATTTCTTTTAAAATTTAATAAATATACAAAATTACAATTATCTTTTTTTTTTATAAATAAAAAAGAAAAGTTAAAAGATGAATCTTTATTCCTTTAAAATCTCGACTGAAACTTGTAATACGCCTAATAATCATGCATTATTTGGAAGTGGCGAGACTAAAATCATAATAAAATTTTGAAATTTAAAATAGCTAATATTTGAGATGTGATGATTGGTTTTGAATGTATTTGAAATTAGAAATATATATATATATATATATATATATATATATATATATATATATATATATATATATATATATATATATATATATACA
>Ga0214543_1005976_pt1 | contig 21991 bp, 6 predicted proteins | sample CNSS2metaG_FD_160094 | JGI IMG/M metagenome (GOLD analysis project Ga0214543, IMG submission 160094) | Root nodule microbial communities from cowpea collected in UCLA plant growth center, Los Angeles, California, USA - CNSS2 | ecosystem: Host-associated > Plants > Roots > Nodule | place: USA... | reverse complement strand
TATATATATATATAACAATAAATAAAACAAATGCATATAATAATTAATAATAATAATAATAAATATTATTAATAATAATCTCAAATAATAGTAATTATTATTAAAATAATAATAATTTAATATAATTTATCTTTTTATTAATTTTTTTATTGAAATTTATTAAATAGTTTTTAAAATTTAATATTTTTAAATAATCCAAAAATCTTCATATATTTTTATCATCGAGAATATTCTAATAATCTTCAAATTTTATCTATTATAACTTTTTATTTTATCTATCACATCACTTAGTAACTTTCACAAAATTCATTTCAAAATCTACTCATCTTTCTCTCTAAAACTTTGTTCGCTTGAACCGATTGATTTGAATAATCAGCCGATTTGGAGCGATGCACTTTTAATTACATTCGTGTTCGATTATAGTAAAATACTATGACTTGAGACGATGGATTTTTCAAATGTAATAAAAACTTCATCTTCTCCTTGATGAACGGATTTGGGTGAATAAAACTACATTTTACCAATTTTCCCCTTACACATATTTCTTTTTACTCTCATTTATGTACTTGTCATTATGAATAGTTATTATTAATAATATATGTATATAATAATTAATAATTAAAATTAAAATTAAAATATTATTAAAATTTAATATTTTTTATTTATTTAAAAATTATTTAATTTTAATTTTATTAAAAGGGTAGTTTGGTAATTTTTAAATTTTATTTATTATCCATCTTTTTAATCTATCACATCTTCAAATCCATTCACTTTACCCTCTAAATTCACTAAAAAAACACACCTATTTATATACATAAATTAACATAAATCTATCTTTACACTCTCTTAAATTCATCTTTTCAAGTGAAGAGAGACTCTATCTACACAAAAAAAACCCACGTAATTATCCATTCCATATAAATTCATCTCCACCTTATTTTTTTCATGGAAACACGAGAAAAGGAAAGAGTTGAAAATCAAATAAAAAAAATACGAAAGTAATGATTTAATGATTTGTAAAAGTTAAAAGAATTGAAAAACAGAAAAGTAAATTTGACCAAGAATTGATGAAGAAAAAGGGTTTTGGTGGTGGGCAGCTTTTATAAGTAGTAAGTTGGGTAGATATAGAAGAGAAGTTTAGGTGTAGGAAGAGTGCAGAGTGGATCTATTGCAGAAATCGAAAGAAGATTTTAGAAAGAGACTTAAATACAAACCCTTTGGCCTAGGTGAAATTTCTGATTTCATTTGTGATTCCTGAGTATCATTCCCTGTGCTTCAGATACCCAAAACCATAACGCAATGTCACAAATACGGAAGGATACACTTCCCAACATAATTTACTACTAATATATAACACAACACAAGGACAACTCAGTTCTTCTTTTCGTCGTACGATAAAGAGATGTCTCTGCAATTGCCCCATCACAATAAATTGTTGGAACAGAGCAGCGAGCCGTAGGAGTAGGACTGATTCAGAGCTAGCTATACCCACTTAGCCATGCCATGCATGTCAAAATTATTAACGACTTTAGTTTAACTCAAACTTGATGAAGCCATAAAAACATGTCTTAAATGGTGCGACAACAGACACACAGAGAAGTAAATAAAATTAGTGGCATGCTTAAAGCTGTGATTAAAAACAGCCATGAGATGTTGCTTTCTTTTGAAATTGTTGTACAGTGTTGTTACATGGGTGTTTTGTAGGCTCGATGTCCGAGGAGAAAGAAGAAGAAAAAAAAAAGGGCTAGCTAGGTAAAGATAGTGGAAGGTGTGAGAGAAGAGACAGAATGAGTGAAAGGTGATGGTAGATATGGTGGTGGTTGTGGAATGTGGAAGCTAGTTGTGGTTTCCAGCACACCACTAACGCAACAAGTAACCTTTTTTCGCTCTGCTCTTTACTCTTGTGCACCAAACTATGGTACGAAATGTCACCACTTGGACACAGTAAATTAATTAAGAGTTTTTTCATTCATTGATTTGGGCCAATGTCTATTTTTTGCAATCAAGGGTTTGTAATGAGAAGATGATTATGAGTTTTGTTTTCTTTTGTTGGCTAACTTTCTCCCGAAAGTGGTGTGGTAGTGTATGTATGATTTCTTTGTAAGACAAAAACAGCGACACGCACTTTATACTGGTCAAAGTCAGACATGTCCACTCCACTCCCTCAACAAGGATGAGATGAGAGATGTTGATTTCTTCTTCCATTTAAAATCGCAGACCAGGAAAATAAAGGAACAAAACCCCTTTATTGGGACTCATCAACCCTTTCCACAGATCCTACTATTACACCTACATATCTAATAACTCAGGATCATCTTCATCTCACTCTTTTCCATCATTTTATGCTATTAAATATATAAGATTTAATTAATTGGATGGTAACTATTTTTGTTAATTTAGTATCTACTTTTAAAAATGTATTAATTTAGTTTTAATTTTTAAAAAAGTGTTTTTATTAGGTTTTTTTTAGACAAAAATGACTAAAACTGTTAACTTAATTCATTATTTTTACTACTAAATTTTAATATAAATATAAATATTTAATTTTGTAAATCATTTTAAATATCAATACAGTTAATAGTCTTAATAATTTTTTGCTGAAAAAAACCTAATTGAGATATCTTTTCAAAAGTTGAGAACACTTTTCTAAAAGTGGATACCTGACATATCTAAATTAAAATGAGTACCATCCTGTAATTAAATCAAAATGAGTACTAATTAAACTAACTTGTAAATTATTGTGGACCCTCCTTCTCCTACGATATTCTTACTCACCACATTGCTTTGTTTTTTCTTTCTACTGCTAGATATTGAATTTGTTAATGCTTGAGCACATTGTAGAAACATGTGAGGAATGATTAGAGATGATTTTTGAAAGTTGTGTGTATTTGAGTTGGATGATTTGTCAGTATCTGTGATCATTTGTAGAGAAGGTTTTGAAAGAGAGAATGGAGATTGGGATAAGGAGAATGTGGTGGATGGGTGGGTATTGTTTGGTTAATGTACTCATATATTTAATATTTAATATTTATTTTGATAAGTCATTTTAATTAAATTTCCTTTCTCTATCTTCTTTATTATTCCCTTCTTTCAAATAAAATCAACTCAAGGGATTGCCTCTTTCCTTTTCTTAAAAACCTTCCCCTTTCCTTTTTTTTTCCCTAAGTAAAAGCCCCGTTACTAATTAGTAATAAATAATAATGTTTATTTATTAATAAGAGCCCGATTAATTTGTATTGGATTTTTTTTTTCAAAAATTTTATTATAATCGTAAAGAGAAATACACAACGTGCTTGCATAAATTCGGTAATGTTATACTTTTAAGTATTAAAATTCACGAATCACTATGCATACAGGCTTGATTTATGAAGTCAACCTTTTCCATTTTGTTACGATGCTGAAGAAGGTACATTATTGCCCTGGACAATTAATCATATTATATAGCAAGTTATCATTTCACCATTTTCTCTAGGTACTTACATCTCTTGTATAATAATTAATTTAACAGAGAGAATAATGCCCTGCATTTAATTATTAAAAGGTACTCGCTCAATGATTTCAAGTGAAGGATTTTTAAAACATTTTCTAATATTTTAAAAGTCAAAGTAATATTAATGAATTTTTTTTACCAATGATGCCTTTAATTTTTACATAATTTATATAGCAATATAAAAATGAAACAAAACTTGTTCTCTTAGTTTTTGTGATACTTTGGTACCAAGTTAATGCAAATTTAAAGTTTTAGTATTCTGTCTTGATGATCAATAAATATGTATTTGGTTTTTTCAAAGAAAGATGGTTGAGTTGTTTTTTATATTTTAAACATTTTACAATGAAATTAAAAAATAATTCAAATTTTTTGTTCAAACTTTGTGGATTGATAATGGGTTATTGAGTATCTTTCTCATTTTTTTTTGTATTTTTATGATATTCTTCGTCAAATCTAATGTGTTTATAAATCTTAACAAAATAATTGAGCGCAAAAATAAGTATTTTGTTAAATTAACAAATTTCGATAGGATAAGTTCTAACTCTGACTTAGATATCATGTTAATAAGTGAAATTAAAGTTTAACTCAACTTTATAAAGTTGGTCTTGCAAGGTTGAGGTAGATTTAAAGTGTATTTTTACATGATAACCGAGTCACTATTAGAGTTTATCATAACAAAGTTTGTTGTTTGAGAGGTTTATTGTTTCACTCCTATAAGATCACCCATCAAATTATAGTTTTATTTAATGATATGAGGATGTGTAGTGGAAGTCCTACATGGACTAGAGACGAAACCAATTTATAGGATGTAGGTGAGGACAAATCTTATCCTACAAACAAATTTTGTATGGTTGAATTAACCTTAACGTTTATTTTCTAATGTTCTACTGCAAACTCAATTGTCCTACATTGCTTAGTAGTCGAGGCCTAAGGCGGTGTAAATATCATTTTCTATTTCCATCCTTTGAGGTGCTTTTCAAGGAAAGAATCATGACACAATACTCATGCCAAAAGTTGGACAATACCAAATATGTGATGGTTGATAGCGTAAATACACCACTACATGATGATCTGACAACAATTCTATTATCATATTTATGATCTAAACATCTCTCTTGTGTTTGATATCAACTTTAAACAAAAAGTAATTATTTATATAAGTAATTTCCACCAATTTCAAATAATTTTAAATTATACATGACACATATTTTATTTATTGATAACTGATTTATATTACAAGATGAGTTGCAATTTCGTAAATTGAACAAAAAATGTTATATATCTAGCTTTTTTTTAACTAAATGTTGAAATACATTAAAAAGTGGGCAACTATACAACATTTTTATATGTATTAATTTTATTTAACCAAACGCGTAAAATATAAGATATAAATTTCCCCATAATGAATTAAACCATGATGGTAAGGGGGAGTAGAGTTGTTGAAAGAAAAATATTATAATATTGAAGTTGAGGGAATGAAATGAAGACATGATAAAATGAAAAGGTTATTTTGAGGTACAATAATTCTTTGAATTTATTGATTTGTCCAAAACTGAGGATCCCTCTCTGGGAAGTTGTACTAAGAAAAAACAGAGCATGAGTGTGTGAGTTATGGAAGATATTGGGCCACAAAGATCTTCATCCAGCTGGGTCAAGAGTGAAGAAGAAGGGTCCGCAACGCAGAGTCAGAGCTTAATCATAATGTTTTCCCAGTAATCATAAAATACCACAACACTACATAATTGCTGCAAAGGGAACATAACATAACTCCCATGAATGAACTCAAATAATGTTCTGTTCCAGGGTTCCCCTCTCTCAGTTCACTTCCATCACCTCTTGCTTTTTACCTCTCTTTTCACTTTTCCACCAAACACAAATTCCATTATAAAATAATAAAAAAAATTGTTGATCATTGACGCAGAAGATTGTAAAGCTTTGTCCATGATCATCTCTTAAAATATTGACCATTGTATATATAATAAAAGGTAACAAACGACTAAGATAGATTGAAATTGACGTGTTATAGTGGTCAATGGTCATGTTAAAAGTGTGAAAATTTTTCTATTTATTTAGTCATGTCATGGCATAAGTCAATTGCACTGAGGATTCATATTGTTGCATTATTGTAGTAGAACTTACTCCACTTCATCCACAAACAGTAGTTGCCCAAGCATACGCTCAATTATTGTTCATGGCATGTTCAAGTACTTATAAGTAAATAAAATAAAAGAGAGTTATATTTTATAAATTAAAATTAATTTGTGTATAAATTAATTTCTTGTAAATATAAATTAGCTTGCACTTCAATTAAGTTTAGATTACAGAAAAATTCATTTTATATTTTTAACTTTTCTACTCTTTTTTTTTATAGAAATAGTTATCTAAACAAAACCTACGTATTTAACTGTATATAATAAAATAATTGACTCATTGGCAATCCATTTTAACTGCTTTAAAGGGGATAAAGATGTTTGGCAAATAAATATATCAAAAGGTTAAAAGTAAACTTAGACAGCAACTTTACCTAATGAATATATCACAGAATGGAAATGGATAAAGACTTTCGGCTTAAAAGGGGGAATTTTAACTGATTAGGTTTAACAAGAGTTAAAAAACGAACTTTGTTATGAGTAAAGAAGAACTTCATTTGAATATCATAATCTCAACCTGCTTGAGTAAAGAAGAACTTGACATAAGTCTGCAGCAGGTTAGAAAGCGAAGGGTTTTGGTAAAAAAAAAAAAAAACATCAGTTATAACAATATTGATTGTTTTAATGATGTCATGTTACTCTGTTAAGTTCTAAGAGCTTTTTAACTTTAAATGGATTTTTTCTTCTTGCTACAGCTTTTGCCATTCTTGCATGTACATAGGGAAAATTATCGAAATTTAATGCAAAGTAAGAAAGTATTTTCTCATGATACTATTGGTCAGGGATTGACGTAGTGTTTGGAGCTCGATTCCACATTCGCGACCTGTGTTTTGGAACTTAAATATTATTCACGTTAATTTGATTAAATTACTATTTTACTCTAAATAATGTGGTTTTACATTAGTCTCCCAAACAGTGAATTGCTGCTGGGAAATCCCTTTTACCCAAGGGAGAAAATAAAATACGATCATATATGCTGAAGTGCTGAACCACATGGTTTCTAAACTGAGATATTTAGCTTATTTTTTATTTTATTTTTAAATTTAGGCTTTGAAGATGAAAAAAAAAGTCACAACATTATAAATCCTTTTATATAATGTTTAGAAAATTTATTTTTAATTTATACATAAATCATTTTTAATTTACAAAGAATTTTTTTCCTAAGAAGTCAGTTCGCCCAAAAACATTCTTAATGAATAGGTAAATTGATGTTTAATTTTAAAATACTTGCCTTTGGGTCGTGAATTTCGTTGATGATTTGTCATTATTAGGCATTCTTTGCAACGAGATAGTTAGTTTAGGGGTATCCTTCACATTTGATTTGAATCCAATTATAAAAGTTCAGTCATTATTATTCTATCTGATCAATGCGTTAGAGATTTTACATCCATATCTAAGTATTGCGAAATTAATCTCACTGGTTCTTGAAATTATTCGTCTAAGTTTTTCAAATTTTTAAAGATTATTCACAATCAAACTTACCTCCCATCTTGAGTTGAAGTCACTTGGTTAACACCCACGGCCATATCAAACTTTCATACCTGAAGCAAAAAAGAATATCCATACTCATAATAGATCTAAAGCTCATTAAAATGTGAAAAGATATCTAAGCGAAACATATTATGTGTCAATTATTTTATAAAGTGAAAGAACATCCTTTTTCTGTCTCCACCATCTTAGCCTCCTATAGTGTAAACCCACCAAAAGACCGAGTCACATCTTCACTAGGCCCCACCACTCTGACCATAGTAGGTTAGTCGATCACGTTGTTTTCTATACTTGCTATCAATTTTTGGAGTATGGGAGGTATATGAGACAAAAGAAGTTAGTAACTTAATGGAGACTGTAGGGCTATGTTATTTCCTATTATTGATGCTAAAGTTTCAAATTCTTGTTAAGGGTTAGAATCAAATATCCTTTGAGTTTGTAGCCATGATTCTAAGCCCTTGGTGAAATTATAAACCATATTAGCCTGGGGAATATGTTACTAACGGTAATACTAACAGAAAGGAAATTTGTTGGAATGTTTGACTTATCATCAAGACTAACATGACTCAGTTAAAAATCTCAAAGCAGCCAGACATAGTTTCTCTTCGTTTTGACTTGTGCAGAGTTTCTTACTGAAGACCCTTGCCGAGTATCGACATGTACATGTCGGATCTCAACTACTACTAAATGTCCCGTGACTAATATAGCTGGATATAGGACACCTCAATCAAAACCCATAATCCAGAGTTGGTACGCAGTACAACCCTAGGCTTCCTTCTCACTTTCTAGACTTTTACGGGTTCCGGGTGTTTTTTACCTCGTTATGGTGATTGTCTGAATCTCTGGAATGAATCCAAATTCAGGTTGAAAGCATCCTCCAAAAATTACGGGGTTAAAATTCAAATGCCGAAGCCCATGCAACAATAAAAATATGCTCAGACTATAGAATGACATTGAATTTTTGTAAACTTATAATATTACAGGTCATTAAACAACAGAATTCCATTCCTTACTGCCAACCAGACAGTTACCCAACTACCAATTTGCGTGCCCAATAAAATGTTTTACAAAACTTACAAGTCAACAAAGTGAAGCCCACTTCAATAATTTTCTCTGTTTCTTTCATAATAAGCTTGATATCCCAGTCAATCAATGGCTATCTACTTCCATTGACAGTATAGGTAGGCCAGAGAGCAATTAGGGGGAAAAGCATATGTAAAAAGCTATGAGCAGACCAAAGTAACCAAATTCCAGTATATATACATCAACCACTCTCACGCTTAAAATGTCGTCGAATAAACCTTTCCGCATGAGTAGGGTACTTATCTCTAATGTATTCCCGAAGGCACTTCTGATAGGAGAAATCAATCCAGCCACCATCAGTTCTTACAACAAAAAGACACCTTGACTGTCGATATTGGGGATGGCGGTCAACCTACAATAAAAAAAGTCACATCCATATCATGCACTATTTGTCCGCTTTGGGGTGTACCCAGAGCAGATCAATGACAAGAAAATCCAAAAAATAATAATGGCTGAAGTTCCAATCTTATGTACGTGAAATACATAGGAGTTGATAGTTTAAAAATAAAATGAGATAAAGGATTTTACCCCTGTAAAGTATAAGGACATGGACATCTTACTAGATTAATGACCTTATTTACCAATTTTTAATTGGAAAGCAGGGGGTTTGGTCTTCAGAATTGATTATCATATCAATCACAAGAAAGTAAAAGGTTGAAGCGAAATCCAAATATGAAGTGCTTTATTCCACAACAATGCGTTTTGGAGGACATACTTTCAGGATCATTTAAACAAGAACCGATTAGCACAAACATCATTTGATCAAAATTAACATAACAAGCCGATAAAATAATAAAAGTATATCTATTTTGCTAAAATGTAAATGAGAATATCAGAAAATTCAGAAAGATCCACACATATATACCTAATGTATTATTTATGAGAGGTGCAACAGTAAGTACATTTGACATAACTGAGGAGGTAACATAGATAGTAAATTAGTAATAGAAGATGACAGCTCCTTCAAAAGGCAAAGAAAGTAAGAAAGAATGAAAAATCTTAACACCTTACAAAGCACAAACTAAAAGAAGTGCATAGTGTATAAAAGGTCCTTTTGCAATTTGATTTTTACTCTAGTTTAGATTCTACAATATTTTCCGCATAGTTATTATAGTAACTATAAATTACTCCGTGTCAGTGCAATGAGCTCCACAAAAACACATTCTTTTTCGCTGGCAAGAAATCAAATTCGTTTGAGGAACTCCTTTTCTCAATGGTTTTGCTTATAATAAAATGATATGCACAATGGCACCAATAATCAAAAGAGAATCTCTATAATAACAAAGTGATAAATGGAGTTACTCGAAACAATCTGAAAACTTCAAGGATAAAACTTTGCAATTGAATTGGGAAAATGTTTAAAGAGCTTCAAATACAATTAAACCTAATATTTTACTTGAGTAGATAAAGGGCCGAAGCTTTATGTCAACATGGTTCCGACATAACTTCTACATTAATTTGAAGATTTATCAAAAAGAAATCATTTACAATTTTAAATATACAGTATTGGTTCATGGAAACTACTATTCAACAGACTACTAATGAACTAGCATGCTGATAAAAAATCCTAATTAACTAGCATTTTTCATATTATAGTTTTGGCCTAGTGATGAAGAAATCCACTTGAATGGAAGGGCAAATCTAAATTATTTAAAAATTCTATTCATAATTTCAGCTTTTAGACATTTAGCCTAATCAAGGCTCGAACTAAATTTATAAAAAACAAAAGAGATGGGAACTATAACTCTAGCAGTCATGTAAAGAGTTCCTTAAATATATTATTGGCAATTACATGTATATTTTGCACTATCAGCTATTATCAGGAGACAGGTTTTCTTCTTCTTAGGTTATTGATAAATCTCAGAAACATGTTACGAGTAATTGAGGACAAATATTACTATTAAGAGTTTTACTAAATGTTTGTTTGGCTTTTATAGGCATATAACAAATTTATCTTAAATTTCCTTTACTCTTTAAGATCCCATTTTCCATCATGATTGCTAAGTGAAGACTTCTCAACATGTTGAAGCTTGTCATTTCCAGGTCTGTTTCTCTTTTAGTTGCCTAACACTTTTCTCCACAACAGTCTGATCTTTTGTGAAAAAATCAGTCGATGCTGAATGTTCTTTGCTAAGCAATTATACTTAAATATAACAATACCAAAACACAATTCAAACCTGAAATTTGACCTTTTTGGCGCAGGAGGTTACTCCAAATTACATACGCCATCTTCTAGTGAAGCCTCATCCTAGGACTAACCCCTACAGCTACCATGATCCTTTTCTCATCTCTATTTTCCTTGTTTTTGTTCATTTTATCATGTATTTCTAACTTCCCCTAGGTTAATTAAGGATGAATTCTACTTCACCTTGGTCTAATTGAGGTACTCTTCTAGAGTTTAGATCAATTTTATTCTGTCTGTTTCTTTATAATTTTGTTCTTAATGTTTTCCTTTGATTGACCACCACTACTTAGGTCTTGAATTACAACGGAATTTGTTCATTGGATAAAAGACTAAATTGATATCTGGGATTAGAATCTAATGTTTCTCTTTAATTGAGTTTCATTTAAGTAAATATGATTCTAATAAAAGAAAAAGTGTTTTCATGAAACTATTGGATTCGACATGTTCTAGTGCATTTAAATGATAATTGAAAGAATTGGTGGTAATCAAAGAATAACGAGTTAGAAAAAATTAATCCCTAACTGCTTAACTATTCACCTCATATTGTGTGTTTCCCACTGTCTTACTTTCCATTCATTGTACTACATTGTCACATTTTATTTCTTTTGGAATATCTAGATCAACACCTATCCTCACGGTTAGTTCAACTCGCAATAACTTGATAGTGAGTGGTAATGGAAACAACAATCTACATCTATATACTTGCCCTAATTGTTTGTTTAAGGCGGGTAGCCAGTCAACAATTATTACTAGCCTATGAAGCTTGGTCATGCCTCTCAATAGGTGTGTCCCCATATTTGACATGTATATGTGACTGTCCAATTCAAAGACATCTTTTTTGTCTAGAACATAATTTTGACAGTACTCCAACACAATGGTAACAAAGACAAATATAATGATTTTCTAAAAACCCACAAATTTGTAAACTTATTGCATAAATTTCTATTATGATTGTAAAAAGAAGAAATAAATCTTAAATGATCACGAATATTTAGATCATATATGTATTATTGATAATTCTTTTTATTCAATCTCTTGTCATATCTTCATGTAATGTGGAATTTATTGAAGTTGTTAATTCGTCTTTAAATGAATCTCGATTAAAATGTTTTTTCAATGATGATGGTCAAGAAGGGGATGAAATGTCCTAAATGAATTAAATCCTCTTTTCATTTTTTGAATGTTAGATAGATGGACTAGATTCATTTTTGTATTAGGTGATAATTAATTTAGAGAATTATATTTGACAAACCTTGTTTATAGATGATTTTGAATACATAAGTATTCGTTGCTAATTTAAATAATTCATAATGATCTAATAAACATATCCATGTGTTTATTCCTACATTTTGGAGACTATACGAGTCAAAGTGTTTGTGCCTTGTCTTGTCCCGTATTCGTGTCGGTATCCGTGCTACATAGGTAATAACCCAAGGTTGAAAAAAATCAAATGAAGGGCCAGAATATAAGTTTAAAACATTTAAGCATGTCTTATCATGTGATTAAATGTCTCTCATAAATAAGCTTATTTGTTAAGAGTAACAAAGTATCAAAGGCTACATTTGACATCAAGGCAAGGGGTTTGGGTTTAATGAGTCTGGATTAGGGGTGGATCAATGGACGAAAATACATAGATTATTAAGAATTCTAAATTCATTCTATCAGAAAAAGATAGATTTAAATAAAATAAATATAGATTATAAGCAAGTGGCGAGAATCAAACCCTCATCTTTAGCTTAGACGGTTAAGGGTTACAATAGTTGATTTCATCATTTTGATTTAACATCCCTAATTCAAAACTAAAACATTAGATAGATATATGTGAGGATATGGTGAACTTGGAAGCCATGGGATGGTTCAAAGAACTGATTAGTAGCTGTTTAAATGCCATGAACAGTAACATTGGGTAAATTGAAGGGAATAATAATACTTGGCTCTATTAAGTCCGGGTAACAACAGAGTAGGCAACCTATTCCAGCCAAACAAATTAAAAGTATATTTTGGATTCTCCACTCTCCTCTTTTGCTAACATAGCTTAACCCTGCTAACCCAAAGGACAACTTGCCTATCTCTTTCACTCACCACCAAAATTTACACCATCATTGGCAACATAGTGCAGAAAAAAAAGAGAGACTAAAACAGCCAAACAAAACAAAGGAACAATGTCATAAACCAACATGAAAGGAGCCAATATATAGGTTTTGTTTTTTGGCAGAAAAAAACGTTTGGGAGAAGAGGCCCTATTGTAAGGACAAGATAAGCCAGATGACTGAGCAAAGTCTTGCAGTAGTACTTACAACGACCTTTCATGGAAAGAAAACCAGAAAGGATGAACCCAGGACCTTCTAGTGGATTGTGGACATTGTTCAATCTTAGCAGTTGAGTGAAACCTTATTGGCAGTTGTGGAGAACGTTTAATGGATTTCAGTATCTTACAGAAGTAAACCACAAGTCTACCTGCCAGTTCAGGAACCATGGTTTTACCGTTTTACGCAGGTTCTAACAGCTCACAGAGCAACCACCACTGTGCTCAAACTAAGCTTGGACATCCTTGTTAAAGTGATGTCATGTGACTTGTCACAGATACACCCCCTCCAAAACGAAAAAAAAAAAAAATAGTCCAAGGGGTGTAGATGAAAACAAGCCACCAAACATGATGAAACGAAAGTCTTAGAAAGGCTTATCAATGATGTGTAAATTAAAATTCAGGTTAAAAGACGTTTACTTAAATATTAAAAGGGTGAGAAACATACAATCTTCACATTTGCCATAGTATGATATAAAAACAGAAAAAATTGCACGATTGGAATATTTTAAGTAGTTTTTAACCAGTCACAAATAACAAGCACTTAGAAACAACTACTACAGTCAGAAGTTGCAAACTGATAAGATAAGCAATAGTAAAGCACCACAGTAATGATACATTCGCATCACAAACAGCATTTCTATTATAAAACGACGACGTACGCAATTATTCAGACCGCGCGCTTACCATAATGGATTCAAGGCCACATCCAACCTTATCTTCAGACTGTGGATGGTACACAAGAAGCTTCTCAACAACCGCTTTCTCGTCCTCCATATTCAATCGCGCTCCGTCCACGTACCTGCAGTGTGAGACACATAATATAATAAACAACAAATAAAATCAACTTGAGATATTTGTAGAAATGAAATTCGGAAGCGACCTTTCGGAGTGGAGAATGTCCTTGGCGAGCATAATGATAGGCTCGATGTCCTTCAGAATCTCCTCTTTTTTGTCCTTCCACTTCCGGTAATCAGGGTCATCCTCCCACCGCGACTGACTTGTCGGGAACTGAGCTTTCCGCACAAAGGAGTGGTTGCTAATGCCGCCAGATTTTGTTTTCTCGTCGGCTTCGTCCGACGATAAGCTGGCGGTGACGCTGCACCACGGCCTGTGACGCGCCGCGACAGCTCCGGCAGTGAAGCGTTGGTCGTTATGGAAACAAACTCGAAGGAGGAGAGCCTGTCTGAGAAGAAGAGGAGCAGCCATGGGTTATGGGGTTTTGGTTTATGGTGACGTGGTGAGTGCTGATAATCTCGTAGTGGGAATTTCTTCCTGCACCCCATATTTTCTCCCTGTACCATACTTCCTAAAATTTCAATTGTAGCCCTGCTGAAATTGATAAAAAAAATTGTGTGTAGTTTTGATTGTGTTTTAGTTATAGTTTCGGACTATCCGTAAATATTTTCGTAAGTGTACAATTCAAAATGTAATTATATTTTGAATTATCCGATTCGTAATACAATTTTAAGATACAGATCAAAATCAAAGTTGATGATAAAAATTATAATTTAAATTTACATTTTAGATCGTAAATTTGAAAAATAATTTAAAATATAAATTACATTTTGAATTATAGAGTTTATAATACAAACTTTTGCTTTAGATTAATCCGTAATATAAATTTAAAAAATAATCTAAAATACAAAATACATTAAAAATTATATAATTCATAATATAAATTTGTATTTTGAATTATATAATTCATAATACAAATTTTTTAAATAATATAAATACAAAATATATATCAAATCAAACTATTCGTAATATAGATTTAAAATAGTATCAAATTTTTAATAAGGTCTAACCAAATTATTTCACTAAACACGTGAGGGGTACGAAGAAAACATGCATTTACGTAAAGAAATTTCTCTCATAATGGGTCAGTCAAGTCCATTATAGACTCCAATCCAACACAATTTATTGTCAGCCCACTTGTTAACGGAATCGGATATCCGTTTACGAAAATTAAATTAGTATACAATTAATAAGAAAAAAATTGTAAATGTTTATTTAGGTGCATGAACATAATGAGAAGTTGGTGCATAACAACTGAGTATATTTGATTATATCTTAATAAATTATGTGTCAAAACATATCATGCTTGTATCTATAATTGGTTATGTTAGTTTAATATACATCACTGCCTTGTTGATTCATTGATTATGCTTTTGGCATACAATAAGTGGTCATGCAAATTATTTTTTGCAAAATCATTCATTATGTTTTTGTTGATAGTTGTTACTATTCACACTTCTCTCATTACACATACTAATGTTGTTGGATTCATCACTTAATTTATTTTTTTTCTTCTTAAAAACGAAACTTGGTTATCTGGTTATTTAAATATAAATTTCGTCTAAAAGTATAATTCGTCTTTTATCATTGTAGAAAATATTAATTTTTTCTCCTTCCTTCCCAGCGTTTTTTATTTTTATCAAAACACTTTTCTACCCATCCATTACAAATTAAAACTTTATATTATTAAAACAAATTTGTTTATGAAATAAAAATTTATTATACAATCAACTATTATATTGTATTATAGAAATGATAACATAAAATTATATTATAAACATATTTACATAAAACCACTATTTTACATTATATTTTGCCATAATAATAAACAAATTATGCATAACTTCATAACTACTCGTATAATCATAAAGTTAAATACATATAACAAATCATTAGCGAATATTCTTTCCTATATCACATACTACTACCATCACCAATCATTTTTACACATATAATCATTCAACCCTTTCAAATTAAACCATCTTGGTGGATCATTAATATTAATAGATTATGATTGTTATATATGTGTGATTTTGGGATTGGTTTGTTTTGAATATGAAGTTAAAGGAATTAGGATGATTGTTTGCTTTGTTGTTAGTGTGATAAGATGCATAGTGATAGTGTGAAATGGGGTTGGTGTAGATTAGGGTTCTATAGTAGTTGCTGAAATCCGAGACTACTGTGTGGATATCAGTGAGGTTAAGAGTGTAATGCGATGGAACAATGATGGTACGGGTGTTGGGTTGGGGTGGATGTGCTTGCCTTGCCAGAAGAAAATAATGCTTAGTGGATTTAGGAAGGTGGGAGAACGTTGCTGACGAATTGATGTTGGAATTCGACATGGACAGGAGAAATAATGTTACTGTTATAATTTGACATTTTATATAAAACTAATATTTTACCATTTTATAATAATAAGCATATGTCTAATTATAAACATATATAATTATATATATATATATATATATATATATATATATATATATATATATATATATATATATAACATTCAATTGCTAATTGAATGTGTTAAAATATCGGTTATTAATGCTAAAATCAAGATGAGTGGCCAATCTTTACCTATTTAAAATAACATAATTTAACATATAAGTAAATTAAATATTCAAAAATTTCAAATATTATTTAAACATTATTTTAGTACTTATAAAGTTTTAAATATCGATTTACATGACTAGAAATATTTTTATCGACAGATTATAGTTTAATAATATCATTAATTGATAAATTATATTATATTTAATTATTGTTTATATATATATATATATATATATATATATATATATATATATATTATTGAATTTAATGAAATTCATTAATACTATAATTGTATTTACAATGAAAATAACATGTACATATTATTGAATATTATGAAAATAATTATGTTCATTTAATATTATTAAGGAATATATATTAAATAATTATAATAAAAATTTTAAGAAAAATAATAAAAAGTTGTTAATTATGCTTCAAACCGAATTAATTGTGACAAAATTAAATAAAAAACTTTTTTTTCAATATAACCCAAAAATCAAATTGACTCCCATCATAATTCATTTTGAAATCTCTAATATAAAATATATAAACATTAAAAAGATTCGGTTTAAAAAATAAAACACCATTATATTTTATTTATTTGTAATTATTTTCGTGACACATACGAAAAATTTTGTAATTATATGATGATTGGGTTATAAAATATTTTATTAAGTCTATAACAGTTTATTTGTTGAATAACTAATTGTCAAAATTAACACGAAGAACTAATTATAAAAAAGATTAAAAATGTTTTGAATATTTGAAAATAAATAAAAGCAAAACTTAATAGGATGGATGTTATAGGAGGGACTAGGAGTACATGGCCCTCCAAAAATTTTGATTTTTTTTTTTAATTTTTGTATAAAAAATTTTTAAATTGTATATAGTTGTGATTTATTTTTTAAATTGTATGTAGTCAAAAATTTTAAATATTTTTTAAATTATTTGTAATATATTAAAAATTGATGAGAATTATTTTTAAATATTTTGTATTTCTTTTATAAAATATAATATTTAACGTTAATAAATAAAAATACAAAATTAAATATAATAAAGAATAAAAATTATTAAGATATTTTTTATTTTATCTTTCATTATCTTTTGAGCTTTTTAAACAATGTTGTGGTCTTCTATCCTCAATGTTTTCTTTTTGTTTCTAAAGGAAAAAATGTTCATTATTTATACTCTCATTTCTTATATGTTCTTTCCCATTGTTGAAAAAAAAAACTCTATTGTCTCACCTAATAGTGAAATATTAGTTTAATAATTAATTTTAATTTTTATCTCATGAATCTTTATAAATTCATTTTTGATAAATATAAAAGAAAAAAATATTATACTATGTGTTCTTTCATAACCGATTATTAATTATATGTTGATTATTATAGATTTTTCTTTTAGTACTTATGTCTCTCAATCTTTGATTAGATTATGATAAATTATCTTGCGCTCTTTTTTTTTATAAATAAATATATTGATGAAGAATAAAAAAATATAATAATTTTTTTAAAGTAATAAAAGATAAGTTAGTCGTAAAGATGAATACGAGACAAATTTAACTTATTCACATATAATGAATCATTGAATCATGATACTAATGGTTCAATTCTTCAATTAAAAGAGTCTTTCAAGATTTTTACTAACAATATAATTATTTACATCAAAAGGGAAGTAGCAAAAAATTTTAGTCCTAATTATTAATGAGTTTAAAAATCTTAAGGAACAAAATATCATCCTTTTAAATCTGTGTGATTATTTTTTATTGTAATTATCATTATAGTAAATTATATTTTGACTCTTTCAACAATATAGATAAGATCTGTCAATGCTTGGAGAGAGACTTATATATTAGCTAAATGATTTTGTATCAACTGATAAAAACATAAAATAAATTAAAAACACATTTCGTTATAAGACAAATGAAGTTATAAGATATTCTGGATTACATGAATAAGTTTTGGAATATTTTATATAAAAATGCATTATGAATTTATTATTCTTAGAAGTTTGTAATTGTTATTTCAATGAGTAAGTTTTGGAATAGTTTATATGAAAATGCATTATGAATTTATTATTTTCAGAAGTTTGTAATTGTTATTTTAATAATGGTTTACTAATCAGGTAACTTGAATTGGGTTTTTAAATCTATATTCTGGTTTAGCAATTCAAAGTTAAATTTTAGAGTTCCGATTGAATGATCCATATTATAATTTTGAATTGTGGTTTCAAAATAAAAAATACAAATTTAGAGACTGTGTAGTACGAAACTATATTTTACGTAGTTCAGAGATCATATCACAAATTATGTAATTTAAACTAATATTTTAAAATTTATACCGAAAAGTCTATTCTAATTACATTAAGTAATTTTGATTTAGAATATAGTTTCAAATTGATTATGAATTTTTATATGAAGAATATATCAGTCATTTCTTATGGGATTGTGACAAGAAAATATGGGATTGTTTTAAAAAAAAAAATGTCCTGAAATAATTGAGGCAGTGGAGTGGGAGCTATATTGGATAAAGTTAGATCCACGATGGTAAGGAATTTGGATTCTGATTTTTGGTACTCTTCTGAAAATATATTGATATATTAAAATAATTTTTAATATTTTAAATATAAAAAATCAATGTTTATTAATATATTGAATGACTTAAATTAGCTTGTGGTTTTTGTCCAAGTACAACACTTAAGTCGTAGGTAATATTAAGTTAACAAGGGGTTATATGACCCCATGTTTAGAGGGTCCATGCCCCAAAAGAAAAGCCACTTTGTTACTACGTGCAACACAAGTGCTGAAATCAATTCTCATCCAACAACAGGACCACTCCCACCACAGACAACACAAGTAGACGCCTCCTATAGGTAATAGTGGGACACCCCGTCACTACATTTAACTCTAATTACCTTTTTCTGACGTATCAAAAGATTAAATTTATTCAAAATCTTATTAGTCGAGAGTGGAATTCAGTGATATTTTACATAAAAATGAGTTCACCGGTTCAATATTGATTACGCAGATGAAGGGGAAGTTGCAGTGGAAATATCAAACTCTAACCAATTCAGTCTCAGGATATAAATTTTGTTATAAATGCCTTGACCAATCATCGAAAGTGGAAAGGGAAATGTGAAGGTTAAGGTCCCACAGTAAAATTAGAAGAAGTTGAATTGTCTTTTACAAGGGTGTGTGTGTGTGAGTGTTTGGTGGCTGCAAGAGGCCAGCCAGATGGTACCATTCTCTCACTTTGTTTGCATTTTGGGTTTTAAATTTTAATGTTGTTGCCCCCATTCATTCCCCACTCTCTTTACTCCTTGTCCGTGGAAGATGGAAAGTGGATTACCTTTGCTTAACTGTCTCTTGCAGCAGACTCTCAGAACCATTTGCACTTCTCCCAACTCTTCCACTTCTTCTAAGTGGGTTTATGCTGTCTTCTGGAGGATACTGCCTCGAAACTTTCCTCCTCCAAGGTCATTACTAAATGCATGTGCTACACTACACACAACAATGTAAAACAGTATAACCAAATGCATGTGCTTGCCCATGAGTTTTCTTTTGTCTGCTTTCAGGTGGGAATTTGGAGGAACTGCGCTTGATCTCTCCAAAGGAAATAAAAGGAACTGGTAATAATTTTGTATGCAACTATGCACATGTTACCTTTTTCTAGAGTTCTTCTTTTATCAAGGTTTCCTTGGTTAGGATTCTTGTCTGGGAAGATGGGTTCTGCGATTTCAACGAATGCGAACAGAGGAAGAGTGGTAGTGGTGGTTACTTGAACGGTAGATTTGGAGCTGACGTATTCTTCAAAATGTCGCACGAGGTTTACAATTATGGAGAGGGGTGAGCGTTGACGTTACCTTTACATTTTCTTGCCATAACAAGATTCGTTATCTTTTCCTCTGTTTTCCAAAATTAGCATTGCGAATTTCAAGTGAAGCACGAGGGGCAAAATAATCTATATTTTGATCTCTATAATTCTGCAGACTAGTGGGAAAAGTTGCCGCAGATAATAGTCACAAATGGGTTTACAACGAGAGTCACAACAATGAGTGTGAAGCCAGTTATATTGCTACATGGAACACTTCAGTAGAGCCTGTAAGAAGTCATTGTTATAAACAGAAATAATTCAACTGTGTAATATATTTCTTAACCCCTTTCTTTCTGTTTTTAATATTCATTGTATTTACCTAACAGCAACCAAAGGCATGGGAGTCTCAGTTCAATTCAGGCATTCAGGTTGGTAAAAATCCGTTCACAAACTCTCACAGTACAAAAAGCTCATGATTTATAACGATTATAAAAATTCACTTTGGTAGAGTATAGTGATAATAGCAGTGAGAGAAGGCGTTGTGCAATTGGGTTCTTTTAACAAGGTGCATGCATCACTTTCTCACCCCTCCATTTTTGCAAAATCTCCAAATTATTAATCATCAGTTCACAAGTTCTTCAGATTGCAGAAGACCTGAATCTGGTGATCAGCATACAAAGACAATTCAGCTACCTTCAAAGCATACCGGGTGTGTTTGGTATTCAAAGATCATATCTACCCATCCAACATCCATACATTGTGAAGCCCAGTTTCATAGAAAGCAATGGAATGCCTCCATATGAAATGACCTGGAACAACAACCCTCAAATTGGAGCACCAGGACCATCTCTTTGTTCAGGTTCTCCACCTTTACCTTTACCATTACCGTTACCATTACCAACCATGCCTTGCAGTTTTGGAGCTTTGCTATCCAAGTTACCATCTGGAATCCCACTGCATAATCAAGTCCCTGATTCTGGGACGCAGAGCAGCACTATTGAGAGAGTGAAGATCGAGGACTGCGAATTTTATCCTACCCATGACGGTGATCACAAGGGAAAGGTTCCTTCCTTGAACAAGTAGCGTAATGACTCTTAATCAGAGTAGTTAGCATAGATTAAGAAAATGGTAAGCTATTTATTTTTCTGTCGTGACCACAATGTATTGTGGTATGTTTATTGGTGGCCGACAATCTATCAATCATAGCGATCACTGTTGCTGTTTCTTTCTGCGCGCATTTATGTAATGATGAATGCAAAGCAGACATTATCTAGAACAGAACTTGATTAAGCAGTGCAACTTTTTGTATCATGTCAAAAAGATATTGATGCTGCCTAACTCCCTGCTAGAAAGTTAATAGCACGCAATAATTGAAAATTAAAGAGGAAATAATGTGGTATTAAGATGAACAAATAAAGGAAGGGTGTGTGGTTAGAGATGAGAATAGCGTGGTGGGGTAGGGTTTGAAGTGTGGTGTTCCATCTGGTGGGGCTGTGTTGAAAAGGAGAGGGAAGAAGAGAGTGATAATTGAAGTGAGGAACTCAACGTCAAGCTGCTCTGGGCGACAATTGGTATTTGAGCCCTGGTCCCCAACACAGTACTGTTTCTTTGACAACTCGAGTGTGTGAAAGTTACGTGTGTGAATTCATGTGTACACAAACTCTCAGAGACACACTTTGTTAGATATTCTTGTCAGGAATTACTATCTCATCAGGTCGCATTTATACCGTGCCTTACGTTAAACTTCACTGCTTCTTCCTAGTTAGATACAGTGCCTCTATAGAATGGTTATCATTCTATTCTAGGCTTAATGTTTGGTTGAAAATAACTTATTTAATACATGTTAAGAATGAATTTACATATCAGGGTGGCATTTTAAAAATTCATTTTTTTTAAAAAAAGTTGGTGTGTTATCTATAACTATATATAAAGGGGATTCCCTCTTTTGTGTTCACATTTCATAATTCCAACTTTACCCTTTATAATTTAATTATTTATTAAATTTTTAAAAATTATACAAGTTTTTATAAAATTATTTACTTATCTCCTTTTTCTTTTTTTCTCTTACTATTCATCAACAGTTATTTTTCTCTTATTTTCTCCGTACCTTTTATTTTATTTTTTATA
>Ga0214543_1005974_pt1 | contig 21992 bp, 12 predicted proteins | sample CNSS2metaG_FD_160094 | JGI IMG/M metagenome (GOLD analysis project Ga0214543, IMG submission 160094) | Root nodule microbial communities from cowpea collected in UCLA plant growth center, Los Angeles, California, USA - CNSS2 | ecosystem: Host-associated > Plants > Roots > Nodule | place: USA... | reverse complement strand
TATATATATATATATATATATATATATATATATATATATATATATATATATAAAAATAAAAGATGTTGGTTATAATCTTTTACATATATTCAATAACTAATTATATTTTATACTTATTTTAATTATATTTTGAGTGTTTATTCAGGGTTTAAATATACACATCCATATTTAATTTTCTTTTCATCATTCCACGTACCATTATATTACTTTCTAAATTTGTACTTATCTGAACATTGAAAATCATCTGCAAGTGAATATATTTTCAGTTTTGATTGGTGCTCTCTCATTACTAGATTGATAGTTCGTCCTTTGAGGATCTCATACTTCCATCTCAGAAACTATTCATCAATCTAAACACACATTCTTTATTAGTAATTTAGCTAAGTTTAATATAAAAAGAAATTGATAAGAAAAATCCATTGAGATGATGTCACTGTATAAAAGAAAAAGCTTCGTTAGTCCCATTAGAAATAATATCACAAATTCCATGTTGTGAAACTCAATTCCAGATTGAGTGTCTCCACATTGTGCAAATTTTAATTTTTGTAAAAATCTTGCAGACAGATTCGAATTTTGCGTGAGAGAGAATTGAGAAGCCATGACACATTCATCTTGTTAATGTGGTGTCATTCCACATATGAATATGTTTGATAAGGTTCAGCAATGGAACCATTACAAAAACTTGTTTTTGCTAATATGAGCCATCTTAATGGCCTTTATCCAAAAACTAAAATTCTCAGCATATCAAACACATTACTAACTATAAATGTCTAATATAAAATAAAGGTTCCTAGTAGGCATTTAAGGTTAATGACAGTTTTAACGGGTCTTTGTGTTTAACGAACATGTTTTGAAAAGTTAATACTCACTTTGAATAATTTGTTAGTGGGTTGACATCGATTTTCTTTAATATTATTTTTGTGATGAGAAATTTTGAAGGAAGACTTGTTTCTGGTGTTACTTGCAGGACAAGGTTAGCTATTGTTTCTGACTTTTTCTGAGAAAATAATGATTGGGAAATTATTTTTTAACCTTTATAATTTTAACTTACAATTTAAAACTATTTAAAAAATAAAATTTCAAATTATAAAAATAATTGTTAAGATTTAATAGTCAAATAATATTAACGGCTGAGAAAATAATGATTGGGAAATTGTTTTTTAACCTTTATAATTTTAACTTACAATTTAAAACTATTTAAAAAGTAAAATTTCAAATTATAAAAATAATTATTAAGATTTAGTTGTCAAATAATATTAACGGCGTTATTATATATAACTTGCTGCGCAAGGCTAGATATTTTCTATAAATAAACCCCTCTAACCCCTCTCAAAAAAGCACTTTTCTCTGCTACACGCACACTCTTTCTCTTCTTGAGGCTCTCCAGGGGTTTATCGCTTTCACCAAGGTTATATCTCAAGTGTGTCTTCTTATTCATGGATTATTAATATATTACCGATTCGTAGACTTGTTAACTCAGTTTAGTGTATAAAATTTGACTATGGTGGTATAATCAGTTCTGTCTTTTAACGTTTTTGATCTGGGATTTATGATTTTATGTGCCTGCTACAAACCCTGAATGTGAGAAAATCGTGTAAATTTGATTTTCTTTTGGTTGTTGTTGATGTTGTTGTATATACATGTAGGTGTTGATTTCTTTTTACGGGGTAGTTGTAAGTAGTCTTTTTATGCAATAATTTGTGTATTTGTAATGGTTGTATAAATCAGTGTTTTAGTGTATGCAATGCAAAATGATAACTTTCTTTTTAGGTTGGAGAAGTAATGGGTAAAGAGAAGGTTCATATTAACATTGTGGTGATTGGCCATGTGGATTCTGGGAAGTCAACTACCACGGGTCACCTTATCTACAAGCTTGGAGGTATTGACAAGCGTGTGATAGAGAGATTCGAGAAAGAAGCTGCTGAGATGAACAAGAGGTCTTTCAAGTATGCCTGGGTTCTTGACAAGCTCAAGGCTGAGCGTGAAAGAGGAATCACCATTGACATTGCTCTCTGGAAGTTTGAGACCACCAAGTACTACTGCACAGTCATTGATGCCCCCGGACACAGGGATTTCATTAAGAATATGATTACTGGGACATCCCAAGCTGATTGTGCTGTTCTCATCATTGATTCCACCACTGGTGGTTTTGAAGCTGGTATTTCTAAGGATGGACAGACCCGTGAACATGCTCTTCTTGCTTTCACTCTTGGTGTGAGGCAGATGATTTGCTGCTGTAACAAGGTACAGTAAACTAAAATTCTTCACCTTCATCTCATGCACTTTGAAAGACATGCACACAACCTATTTGATGTAGCACTTAGAAATTTTGCACTGTTGTGAGGACAATATTTGGTGAAAAAAATTGTGTTGGATCTTTAATGTCAGAGCAGTCACATTTCCAAGTCAGAATAGTATCTGAATTGGAGAGACAGGAAAATAAGTTATTGTTGATTTCTTTAGTTAATTTCTTGAAATTCTCAATTCTTACTCTCTCTTTGGCTCTCTTGAGTAGATGGATGCTACTACACCTAAGTACTCCAAGGCAAGGTATGATGAAATTGTGAAGGAAGTTTCTTCTTACATGAAGAAGGTCGGTTACAACCCTGACAAGATCCCTTTTGTTCCCATCTCTGGTTTTGAGGGTGATAACATGATTGAGAGGTCTACCAACCTTGACTGGTATAAGGGTCCAACCCTTCTGGAGGCTCTTGATCAGATCAATGAGCCAAAGAGACCATCAGACAAGCCTCTTAGGTTACCCCTTCAGGATGTGTACAAGATTGGAGGAATTGGAACTGTACCTGTTGGACGTGTTGAAACTGGTGTGTTGAAACCTGGAATGGTTGTTACCTTTGCACCCACAGGTTTGACAACTGAAGTTAAGTCCGTGGAGATGCACCACGAAGCACTCACTGAGGCTCTTCCCGGTGACAATGTGGGATTCAACGTGAAGAATGTTGCTGTGAAGGATCTGAAACGTGGTTTCGTTGCCTCAAACTCCAAGGATGATCCTGCCAAGGAGGCTGCAAATTTCACGTCCCAAGTTATCATCATGAATCACCCTGGGCAGATTGGAAATGGCTATGCACCTGTTCTTGATTGCCACACCTCCCACATTGCCGTGAAGTTTGCCGAACTCGTGACCAAGATTGACAGGCGATCTGGTAAAGAGCTGGAGAAGGAGCCCAAATTCCTGAAGAATGGAGATGCTGGTTTTGTGAAGATGATTCCCAATAAGCCCATGGTGGTTGAAACCTTCTCTGAATATCCTCCACTTGGTCGTTTTGCTGTGAGAGACATGCGTCAAACCGTGGCTGTGGGAGTCATCAAGAGCGTGGAGAAGAAGGACCCTACTGGAGCTAAGGTCACCAAGGCTGCACAGAAGAAGGGCAAGTGACTCGTGCAGGATGGTCTATTAAGGAATCTATATTACCATGACTATGATAAATGTTGTCTTGTTCGTAGTAGTACTTTTTTTCATGTCGGGAACTTGTTTATCAGATTATGTTTCAGTGTCAGTGTCAGTTTTGCTCCGTCATCTCGCAACTATTGTTCTCAGAATTGGGTTCTTGATCGACGGTGGCAAAGCTTATTTCCTTTTTCCACTTTTTTGCTTTGTTTCTATTATGATGTGTTTCTGTGTCTTTGAAATCTTTGCAAAGTACAGCGAGTCTTGGGATTTGTCCTATGATGCAGGTGTGAGCTTTGAATGTCAACTTTATATCATTGTGTTCTTATTTTAAATTTGTGGTGGGGTCATTCGTGCAGTTCAAGTTACTTTGCAGCCAGTATCTTGGATGAGAACATAGGTAGCATTTCGAATTTGATTGGTGTTATCTTGAAAGTATAGCATGTGTTCTTTCTTCTGGATGAGAATCTCAAAACGTGAATAAGTTTTTTACTGAATCATGTTATTGGAGTAACATTTGTTATTGGTGATTGAAAGAATGGTGTTTACCTATAAATCTTAGAAAAGAAACATTCTAATCTTAAACATTTCAATGTTTTAAAATAAGATGACTACTATATCTAATAATAGTTGAAAGATTTCGTTTAGTTTATTTTTTCTTTTTGCACATTTATTCTTGTTCAGCTTCAGCTTTTAAACTCCTAGATAAGCAACCATTTCTAGTAATTGTCTGAATTACAAGTGTGTGTGTGTGTAACTTTAGGTGCTAATAATGACCAAGCAGTTAAAAAGGAATGTAGCCAAAAAAAGTATTAATAAAGCAAATACACGGACTTAAATTTGTTGATTACAAGAGTAATTTTCAAAAAAATATCACTTTCTTTTTAAAAAAGTAATCATTTTGTAGCAGTTAATATATAGTTTTAACTTATCAATCATAAGAATCAGGTGATTAATTTTTTTACAAGATCTTTAATTCACATGTTCTAGTAAGTGCTTTAAATTTAGATCCAAAATTTATAAAAGATTAATGTTAATATAATATGATGAAAGCCTTAAAATTAAAAATTAGATATTTTATAATATCAACAACCATGTTTTAAAAATATATTTTCTTTTGTAAAAATAACTATCCAAACATTTAAATCTGACATTTTGAAAATTTGAGACACCATAGACACTCGAACAAAAAGTGGCTTCGTAGTTATACCTAGGTAGCAAATTTATAGAAGAAGAAATAAAAGAGAATTTTGGTGTGAGAAAAGCGAAGAACAGGTGGTTTGAAAGTGTTCGCTGGAGCTCCACTACCACACCCACTGTTGGATCCTTCCTCTTCTTCTCAGACATTACATTTTCTCACTTCATCTTTTTCTACTTGTATTTTCTGCCTCCTGCTAGGTACTCCCTTCGATTTCCCCTTTCCCAATTCCATTCCTTCTTTTAAAGTTTTCATTTTTACTATAATTCTTAATCATCCCCATCATTCAATGTTCCACATGGGCCATTTGCCCTGCATACGCCCACTTTCTTCAATCTTCAAATTGTTGGTTCAAACGACGATGGGCGTGTTTTATTCGGTGTCGTAGCGGAAAATGTTTTCGTTATTTTAGAAAAAAATGACGTGGGTGAAGTCATTCCTCTCCTCATTTTTAAATATCTTTTCCAACAACTTTTTTTGGGCTTGTCTAGGGCGTTTCTTTGTTTGATATATTAAGGGATTCGATTTGAGATTCGTGGAATATTGTTTTTGTACTTGCTATAATTTTATTGAAAAGTTAATTTATATTGAGTTTCGTAGAAATATTGTTGTCAATCCTTGATGAAGTTTAAAATTAGTTCAGGTGATTCTGACAGAAAATATCCTTTCTTGTTACAATTCTAATGACAATTCCGCAATGTAATTGTAGATGCTAGTAGAATTTTAAAAGCTATTGTGACTGTGATTTACTTGTCCTCGCAGTATTCTCGTAAACAATTTAACATTTAATTGTACTTAAATAATTCTAAGAAAGGGTGCTTGAGATGTAGGTGAAATGCAGAATTCAGATGCAAATCAGCTTCCTGAAGTTGATTCGTTGCCAGATGGGTTTGTTGAGAGTACTACAGAGCCTCTTGCTCCTGCAACTCCAACTCCTGAGCAAGAGAAGCCTCTCAGTAGTTACAAGGATGATGGTTCATCCGACCTTATTCATTCTAATGAACTATCAAATGACATTGGAGCAAAAGAGTTTCAAACCAATCATGGTAAGCAAGATCAGTGAGCGATAAAAACCTTTTCATGTTCCACTATCTAAAGCACTTAGTTTTGATGCCTCAGACTGCTCGGTGGAGATTTCCTGTAGTAGCTGTATGCAGCAGAATGAAGGTGTACAGATTACACCTGTAGCTGTATCTGTTCCCGAGTCTCCACCATCCATATGCTGCGAGGTAAAGGAGCCACAACAAGGAGAATGCCAAAGTTCAGATGGATGTAATATCCTAAGCCTTTATGTCCCTTTTTGTAGATTTTGTGACTAGTAACTACATGCTAATATTTGTTTAGTTTCATGGGACTTACACGAGTAATGGATTGATCTTGACTACAGACATGTTTCTTTTTTGTGTGAATCCTTACTATTGAGTAGAACTCTCCTTCATTCACTTATAGATACTATCTGTATTCCTATGCAAAAGTTTCTTCTCTTCATATGTATTTTTCTTTAAATGGAACTACTAGTCCCTGGTTGCCTAATGATTTCTAAAATTCCTCTGTTTTCTGATTGTGTAACTTGTTATCATGTATACACAAATTTCAAAATTGGAGGCTTCCTTATTCGTGTTTGTGTGTGTGTATGCTTGATGTCACTGGAAAACCTTGTAATCCTTCCCTGTCTTTAGTTTTTTAGTTCTAACCTTGAACAGTCTCTATATTATGCGGATTAGGTATTGCCATTGTCATGGCCCCCAAATTTATACTGACCTTGTTAAAATTAAGCACAGACTGGGCATAACTTTATTGTAAAAGCAAGATCGTAGGAGGATTGTCCATGTCATTGTAAGTAGTACTTTGACCATATTTCTACCCATCATGGGATCGTAACACTCCCCTTATACTCAAGATTGGACACCTGAAGTGTGAAATTGGCAGTATTGGACACTTCTGAATTGTGGGTGACTGAAATATTAGGATTGAGATAGGACCTAATACCCTAATATATTAGAATTAATAGCATACAAGGTTTACTTCATCTTAAAAATCTAGCTCAGGGGTTGGGATCAACTTGCCCTGGTCATTATTATAAGGATTACTTTGACCATATACAGCAGGTGTGAGTTCTTAGCATAATGAGTAATTTTTTTCTTTTTTTGAACTAGGCATATTATATAAGTCTGTTTATCGATCAAGCAACTCCTTTTTTAGGATTAAAAATATTTCCATTGAAAAGAAAATTGAAAATCCATGATTTTAAGAATTTGTCCGTTGAAAAGATGAAATGTTCTCTTAAACTTAACATTTTTTTTTCTCTTGCATTTCTGATCACTTTTGCTGACACCATACCTAGCCATGTACTAAATAAATGGTTGGAATAATGGTCTAAACTCACATAATGAATGGGTTACCTTGCATGCTTGGACATGACTACAAACCCTTTAAAATACAAGCTTTTAGATCTCTATGTTGAATTACTGATGTCTTCTAGTTATTTCTTTGAGTATTTGACGTGGTGGTTGTGTTGTTGCTAATTGCTTTTGCAGCAACTGTTGTACCTTTGGAGACAAAAGCATTGCCCGTAAAGAATGTGTGTTCATCAGAGACTGTTGATTCTTCGAAAAACAAAAAATCAGTTAGTCAATTATCTCTGTTAATTTCTATACGTGCACATGAATTATTGCATATGTATTTTCTGCTATATATTTCTGTCTGTGTTCCCTCTGGCTCTTAAATTCGGCTATTTATTTTGAACAGTTGATTAAAAATGTTCTTGTCGGTTCAACTGACATAACTTATTTGACCCACAACTAGCCTTTTGGGCATTGGGTTTGGTAGGACAAACTTGATCTAGGCAAAGCTTACTGGAAATAGGCAGAACAATACTCTTTGCTTTATAATAAAAAAAAAATTGAACATTTTTTAAATTGTTAAGCTGTGAGTTTGCAAGTGTAATGTACTTTCACCCTGTTCAAGAATAGTAATGAGGCTGTACTGATTGATTCTGGTGTTGTTAGGTTATCTTTATGAGAACGGTATAGACAAGTATGTAGGGGATTTTGAAGAATGTTATAGGAAGTGGTAGGTTATCCTTGTTTGGTCAAAAAGTTATAGCTCGGAATTCATAAACTGTATCCATCATAGTTTCTGAATGATTGGGCAGTTTGTAATGCTTTAGCTGTTTAATTTGTTTATAGCAATGCATTTGTAAAGGAGGCAAGTTAATATACTCTGATCGTAAATATAATTGCGGCTAGTTGCAAGATTAGGTTCTATTGAATAGGAAATTTGGATGGACCATCACAATTGTTCCACATCAAACACTTTAGTCATGTTGAGTTCACAATCTTTTACAGTTAAGGTCATGTTGAGTTCAGTGAGTACATCAAAATCAAACAAAAACATCTGTTGTGGAACCGCTAGTTTTGTGCAATCACTGGTTGAATAGAGTGTAATATACTTTTGATGCACTCCAGTATTATGCTTGGTCAATATTCAGGAACCTTTCTAGAAAACCCTCTTTCTTATTATAAAATGAGCTGATCACCTCATTTGTTTCAATGTCTCAGTAACTATAAAAGGATGATTTTACATATTGTATTTGAATTAAAAATGTTATAGAATGAATTATATTTATCTCATTTTGATCAACATGAGCCAATTTACGTTCTTTCTTTGTGATGTCACAATGAGTATACGAAACTACATCTAGGAGAGACCGAATAGTTGAGCTTCTTAATTTGTCAGGCAACGGGTGAAAAGCGAAAAAGTGCAAAGCGTACTCTTAAATCAGAGAAGGAGCTTTTAGAATTTACACTCAATTATCAACAAGTGTTGGCAGAAAGAGATGCAGGTATGTAGCAATGAATATGTCCTATGCTTATAAATAAAGTTTTGAATGGAAAGCATTTGTGAAGTTTCTAATCAAATTTTTGAAGTTCTTATTTATGCTAGTGTAAAGTAATACCTTCGGTGTTTAGGGAATATTCATCAATAGCTTTGTAATTGAGCAATCAAATAATATCTTCTATTGGTATTGTATTATTCTCTATTGGCTTTCCTTTTATTTTACGTGTATCATTTCTCTTGTACTAATAAGTGTACTCTGCAGGTTGTTTCTCTCAAATGACCATTTAAACACGTTAACAACTTTTTCTTTTAATAGTGTGGGTTAGGTTGCTGGAGGTTTGGGTAGATTTTTTGGTTGTTTACACACTGTTTATTGAAATAGTATCAATTAAAACACTTTATCTATGACTCATTTTTTTTTTTTGGAATTTTAAGTACATGGGAGCATCTAATCTGTAGCTACATTGATGCTAGTTCTTGTTCATCAACTTTTGCCTTTCTTTTTGCAGCTCTTGCGGTCCGAGATAAGCTTGAGTCACTATGTAGAGAATTACAACGTCAAAATAAAATGCTGATGGTATTTTCTATTGGACTGTTACCTGCTAAACTGATTTTATAATATATAAGTAGTCCTAGATGTGGAATTGATATACCTCAACTTTTTGTCTTTCTTATATGCAATTGAGATATGCTGATTTATGCAAATTTTGCTGAGAGGCTAAACTTCCTGATTGGAACTAAGTTTTTCAATAAAAGAAGTTCTATCTATTCTAGAAAATAGTAAAAAATTTAGTCTGGAGGATAACATATTCCTTTAAGAAAGAGTTAAGAATTTTAGGTTTTGGAAAATCATTGTATTGTCTTGCTCTCTCATATGTATATTTATATATGCAAGTTTGAATAACTGAAAGTACAACTCTGAGAAATCAGAAATAAAGGCTAGACCTTGACATATTAGATACAACAACTGCTATGTGGAAAGATTAGGCAGCCTTGTTGCATTGCATGCTTGAGTAGTTAATGATTTGAAACCCTGCCCTAGTTGTGCTCACCCCCTCTTCATCATAATATATAATTTTCTATCTCTAAAAATTGTTATCTCGTTAGAAAATGGCTCCACGTGATTTTTTTTCTTCAGTTCATTATATTTTATTTTTTGATCTGTTTCTAACTATCATGAAATAGTATGGTTGGGATCTGATTCATCTTACTTCAAAAACTACATCATGATGCTTTTTAACAAAAGGACCAAGATTTATTGATCATTTTCAGGAAGAATGCAAGCGTGTATCAACTGAGGGGCAAAATTTAAGGTTGGACTTGTCAGCCAAGTTTCAAGATGCAATCAAGGTTTGAGAATTGTCTTGACTAGAAATTAGAATGTATGATATTCTGATCAGTGTGCATTGGGTATGCTTTCATCATTCAAATTTAATTAGTGGAATGTGGTTTTAAGTGGTTATGAAATCAGACATGTTATTTCTAATTAATTGTATTGTATTAATACTAACAAATAGGCTGGAACTTTGGTTGGGATTAAATCTTTTCTTTGAAGGAGGGGGCTTCCATGTTTTAGACTTGCCATCTAATAAGGTTCTTTTCTTGCTATGTTTTTTGGTGCTGTGTGGGTGACTTCTTTAGATCAGTATCTCTTGACAGATATGCAGAGGCAGTTGCACAGTAGTATGGATTTAAAACATTGACTTGGCTGTCTTTTCTTTTTATAGTACAAGTTATTGATGATACCCTATCTGCCTCTTTTTGGTACCCTTTCTTCATGCTTATTATAATATCTTTTTGACTATATAACATTTTGCCTTCTAAACGTTGGCCAATGGCCAACAGATATAAATGAAATGCTGCTATAGCTATTGAGAAGTTATATGGAAAAGCAAGTGATACTGGACACTTATCTGGAAATTTAAATGTGTTCATTAAGGTTTGAAATTGGTGAATTTTATCTCAGAATACAAGAAGAAATATCTCTTCTAGCTGCTCCACGGTTATTTATAGCATCATCTATCAATTCTTACCAAAATGAGCTAAAAAGTCCATAAATTACTGTATCTGTTATGTTTTTTCCTTCAATAGTCATTTGGCTTATGCTTCAAGTTGGTGGAATATGTTTCAGAATTTATTATAACCTCAGAAACTTATGCTTATTTTCTTCTGAGATGATTTTGGTGATTATATCACATGCTTCAATTTTCCTGCTTTTTACTCCACTTAATAGTAATTTCCCTCTGCTACAGGATGTCAGCAATAAACTTGAAGAGCGCAAGGATGAATGCCTTTCTCAGCTTAAAGAGAATGACATGTAAGACCCTGACAATTGTGAAAGTAGAATTTATAGCTTTACATAATGTATCAGCAAATGTATATGTTTCAGCTATACATATAACACATGTTCATGCTTGAGTATTTTATTGCCATATGGTATTTTTTTTCTGGGTTATAGGTTATCAATTTCTCTGCAATGCTTTAGTGTAGAATGCAAGTCTTATTATTTTGGTTACTAATTTGCTGGGGGTGCATTCTTTTTCCCTTGTGTGCTATTACTTTGCTTGCTATTTCTCAATAAACTTGGGTTGACTTCATGTGTTTTATTGCCTGCCACCTTTTGGATAAGGTAATCTTGAATACAATTTATTGACTGGCCTTTCCTTACCAAGCTAAATATTCATTTCTATTTGTTTGGTTTGATATTTTTGGTTCATCACTACAATGAGTAATTGGGTTTTGCGGTGCTCTTGATTTGCGAGTTATTGGGTTTTGCGGTGCTGAGTAACAGAATCATTTGATTACATTGCTTGAGTGTTATAAGCACTCAGCAGTACCTCTTATTTATAATAATTTCAGATTGATTTACATTAATGAGGAATTAGAATATGTAACTCCCAAAACTCCTAGAATAGCTACTATACATTTGCTTTTAAAAAAGTAAGTGTTGTCTGTAATGTTTATTTATAGAAAGATAAAAACCAAATTACACTGATGTAACTTTTACTAAATATTACCCTGTCAATTAATATATAAAAAGTGAATTTTACTGATCCAAACCTTACTTATATTTTCAAATCGTGATTATCCATGTCAAATAATTTTGTAACTATGATCTATGTGAAAGGAACTTTCAATCTAAATTAAAAATAAATAACTCCCGTAATAGCCATTATACATTTGCTCTGTTTAAAAAAATAACTAATGTAGGCAATGTTTGTTTATAGAAGAATCCTCTAAGGTGAAAGATCAAATGTTACATTAATGATTTGTAAATATTAAACTGTCAATAACTTTATATAAAAAATATTGCCTATCCAACCGTTAAATTATATTTTCATATCATCATGATTATCCATGTCAATTTTTGTTAAAAAATAACAATAACAAATAATTCATATTTATATTTTGAATAGTACATTACGTCAATATTTATCTATATAAAGGAAGTATAAAACAGTTTTATAGTAATATAAATTTTGTATCTATAATATTTGTAAAAGGAATTTTCAATCTAACAGTGATTTTTGAAAAAAAAAACATTATCCAATAGAAAATATAATTGGAGTAACATTTGGTAAAAATTGTGCCCGTGTGTTTTTGATCCCTCCTCATCCTCTAATTGTTTCTTGATGAACACAAAATAAGTTGCCTTAAATCTCAATACAGGTTAAGAAACAAGCTAAAGCAGCTTGCTGAACAGTATGAACTCTCTGAACAACAATATGCACAAAAGGTGATGTTTTTTCTTTTCTTGTGGTTTACATTGGTGATATAGTTGTGTTTATAAACTTTTGTAACTTATTCACTTTAATGTTGTATTTGTTCAACAGTTGAAGCAAAAGTCTTTGGAACTACAGCTTTCTGATTTAAAAATGAAGCAACACGAAGAAAAATTGATTCAGGAACAGTCACAGATAAAATTATATGCAGAACAAGTATCTCAGTTATTAGCTACTGAAAAGAGTTTACGATTGCAGTTGACAACTGATGGAGAAAAATTCCAACAATTTCAGGTTTTGTTTTTATTCTCTTTTTTATTTGTCACAATTTGAATTTATAGCCTCTTTTGCTATAATGTGCTCATTGTTTGCATAAAGGTCTGGTTTACTAAATATTCGTAATTTATAACAATTTGATGTGGAGATAAACAATTTGTGGTTGGATTCATAAACGTCTTTCTCTAATCGTGATATGGTTTCACATCCTCAATGCTTTATTTTTATGACAATTGAACACAAATTAATATTATATACTTGTAGTTATTTCTGCTGGATTTTTGTTTTCCAAGATATTAGTAATTTTTAATATCGTAACACAAATTCTGTATCTTTTGATTCTCTTTCAGTTAACTGGTCCAAGCCAACTGATCTTTCTTGTTTTCACACATTCTACTTTTTTATCTTTATTTGACTGATTTGACCCTCCTTTCAACTATTTGCTTTTAGGCATGTCATTGATAACTTGTTTTCTGAGTACATCTGGTCCCTGTTTTGCTAACAGGATAAGCTTAACTTATTTTCTTCTTTTTTAAGTGTTCATAGAAAAGTTTACTAAAATTTACAACTTGGCTTTTCTTTTTCATTTCTCTTTCTGGCTTTGGCTTTGCTTCTTGCTAAAGACCTTTTAGAATGTTCTGAGGCTGATCTCTCCATTCATACACTGTTCTGATCACACATATTTAACGCATGCATTGAATTTCAGGAAGCATTGTCAAAGAGCAATGAGATTTTTGAAACATTCAAACAAGAGATTGAGAAGGTAAACATTATTTCTCTTGCATGTTTTATTTGTTCAAGACCAGTAATTTTTCCTGAATCATATATCGGATGACTGCAATTCTAAAGTCCAGTCTTTTCCTTTATTGTGGTTGACAACCAGATGGCAAAATCAATCAAGGAACTCAAGAAGGAGAATCAATTCTTGAAGAGTAAATCTGAGAAGTCTGATGTTACACTTATAGAGTTAGTTGATGAGGTATATATATAGTTTATGTTTCCTGTTTTTGAGCATTAACCATTTTAGCATGTTATAAGAATTAAGAAAGAGACATAGATAAAGAGATTAATTGGCCTCATTGTGTTATACACACCATTTTACCCGGAGAAATTGTAAGATACCCAAGATGCTCGAGTGCCTGATGAAATGATTAAAGAAAAAATAGTGCTAGGTTAAGTGAGCTCCTGAAGAATTTCTACAGATAGAATCTTTCTTGATGATGCTTTTTAAAAAATGTATATATTGACTTTAGGCTTCTTAATTTTCTATTGTTTCTTTTCAAATTTTATTGATATTACATTAAGCTTTGTACATTGATTTTTTTGGCATTTTCATTGCTCATATTATTATTTCCTGTTTTTTCTTAAGATAACTTCCTTAATCTATGAAAACATTATTGTCTGAGCAGCGTGAGCGATTGAAGAAACAATTGGAGAAAACAAAAAATCAGAAAGAAAAACTTGAATCATTATGCCGGTCGCTGCAAGCAGAAAGGAAGCAAAGTTCTTCCGAGAACAAGAGCAATAGCTCAGTTCAAACATGAAGAAGAATTGGTTCCTATTTTCTAGCATCTATAGATAGATAATAACTTATAGAAGGAAACATATTTCTATTAATACTAAGTTTGACAGTGACATGGCTTTTGGTTTGACAGGGAATTTGCATGCAGGTACATGAATGTGATTTTGTTTGCTATGTTGTTATTTTTTATCCATTTCAAGATTTGAAACAGGGTGAAAATGTCGTTGTTGATCTTGTCATTCATTCTTGCTTTTGTTTGCTCCTTTTCATTTCTTGCTTTTCATGGTCTCTCACTCCTGTGCTCAATAACAACTGATAGTGTTTTTTAAATGAAAACTTCTACCAAGACCCAAAATAATTATATTTACCGCCATTGTTTAGCTAATATTGATACAAGTTAATTCAAATGTTTCTCTTTTAGGTTTGGGTTTGATCTGTTAGATTATAATATTTAAAATTTTATTTAGTTTAAGTTTTTTGTTTGTGAAATTTTATTCAATCCATGATTTATCTAGGTTTTAACGAAAGTTATACTATATGAAAATTTGTAAATAAATAACCAAACTTATCAACCTGATATGTTATTTGTAGTTGTCTAAAAGACAAAAATATCTTTAATTTTTATCATTTCTGAATAAGTTGTTGGGATTTTCTCGTTTCTTTCTGCCGCTGTCTTTCTAATGATGTTTTCTTTTGGTTTTAAACTTTCAATCTTTGAAGCTTTCTCTGTTAGAAATGGTAACATATGACACTTTCTTATGATAACAAGAATAACTTTTAAAATATACCATCTGAAAATAAATTCTAAATTTCACGGTCTAAATTTTTTAATGCAAGAAAGAAATTATTTTTGAATTATGTAATAAAGTTTTTTTTTTCTGAGGAAGAGATTTTCAAATTCTGAAATCTATAAGTTTTCCTTCTTAAAAAAAAACATTTCTAAATAGCACAATCTAAAAGTGATGAAGATTATTTTTAGTCTTAAAAAATTTAGAACCTAACTAAATTGTAGTAACTTTGGATTATTTAACTAATTATATGAACAAAATATGAAATTTAGATGATGGTATTATGGCGAGAGATCCTATCCTAAAACTTGCTAGTTATTAATTGATATCTTGTTAATTGATTCCTTTCATTCCCAAGTTATTAATTGATATCTTTTCAAAAATAAAAAGTCACATAATTAAGTTTATAATTTTTTATTCAAAGTGTAATTTGACTTCTTATGCTCATTTTAAACAAACAATTCATCTAAGTAACATTGTTATAATGTTTTCACATGTTGGATTTTATCATGTAATTGCACATTTACTAGGTTAGTCATCTTTTAATACAAAATTTTATGGATCATTTTAACTCTTTTTATTCTTTTCATCAACTCTTTTAAACTTTATATTGGATCTTGAACTTCCATGTAATAAAGAATATGGATTTCCATGTAATTATGACTTTTAACTTCATGGTTGTTAAAGTTTTAGCAAATTACCTGGATAAGTAAAAAAAGAAAAAAAAACTTTCCGAATTATTTAATTAAAAAACTTTTAATTCATTATTTAATGACTTCAAATTTCACTATTTAACAATTTGAATTTTTTTTTCTTATTTATCATAAAACAGAAAGAGAAAGTACGCACCCTCTCCGCGACGATTACTTTTTGCAGTGAATGGCGTGCTGGAGACAGTAGTAGCAGAGAATCCAGTAATGGGTACCGACAAGCAAAACCGGGTCGGGTTGGTTATATCCACCACACCCTCGATTCGGGTTTTCCTCTCTGGTGCGTCGAAAGACGCGACTCTTTCCGATGACCTTCGACAAGCATCCTCCGACCTGCTCCTCCAATCGGAGTTGCCCTACGCCCCACTTCGCGCTGTGTGGATGGCCTCTGATCCATCCACCAGACCCGACTTGACCCGACTCTTTTCGGGCACCCGTCTCATCTTCTCCAGCCCTAAGCCCAGAGAGAAGGTTAGTGTTCTATTCCTACTCTCGGTTTCAATTTCCCAATTTTGAATTTCCTTCAATTATGATTACCTCTTGTTTCCGTGGCTCCAATACATGTTGGTGATTCAATTTTATGTTTAACATTGTTATTGGTGTGAAGAGTGAAGAATTGAAAGCGAGGCTGAGAAAGCTGGAAGATTTAGCGGAGCGGAAAGCGTATCAGGAACTTGTGAAGGATATTGCACCGCCTAAGGATGTTCCGGAACCATTTTCTTCTTACAAGGATCAATTAGGGTTTGGTAAATTCTTCTTCACTTTAGTCTCCTATAGCAACTATGCCGAACTCTAGTTTACCATTTCGATACATGATACATGTATGAGATGAATTTTAATTACAATGTAAAATCTTTGCCATGTACCAAATCAAAATTAAACTAATAGCCGTTACTTGTTGAGATATTGATGCTTAATTTGCTCATTTAGAATGAACACCCTTTGCTAGATTGGGTAGGTTATTTTGCTTTATGATCTCATTTCACAGTACAGGTTTTGTCCCTTATTTTGCTCATTTAGTTTGAACACCCTTTTCTAGATTGGGTAGGTTATTTTGCTTTATGATCTCATTTCACAGTACAGGTTTTGTCCCTTATTTTGCTCATTTAGTTTGAACACCCTTTTCTAGATTGGGTAGGTTATTTTTCTTTACAATCTCATTTCACAGTACGAGGTTTTGTTGCTGAACCAAGTAACCTCAACATTGTAATGCAGATTGGCTTCGGAAGTTCTTATAATATTTACTAGTAATTAGTTTTTTTCCCCATCAAGGATTCAAAAATGATTTGTATTCCTGCAAAAATGTAACTTGAATGCATTCTAATGTTGTGTTTAATTGCTTGTTTTATGTACATCCATCGTGACATGTTTATTTTTTTATGTTTCCCAATTGAACTGGACAGTGGAAGAAATAATGTTTGTATGAAAGTAGTAAAGAAGAATGCATAGGGAAGTGAAAAGGAGATATTAAATTTTATTGACTTTCATCTTTTGTTATGCATTGAATATATGACACTTCATGCATAGATGTTGCCTCTGGCCTTTCTTTTCCAATGCTTGTTAATGTTAACTACGTGTGAAGAAATATTCTTCTGTCTTTGATACTGAGATCTTCTCTGCCTGTTTTCCTGTCTTCAGTGGAATTGATTTCTGTTTGGAATAGGCTATTGATGGTACTGATGGATTAATGATTACGTTAGTTACTATGTATAAATTACAGAGTGCAGCACTTATTGTATACATAGTCACGAAATATTCATATTTGAGTTTGTTAAATATAGGAAAGAGAGAGACATTAAGCTGAAACAGTGTGTTTTTTAGACAACATGGATGCTTTATTTATATTTGGAAAGAGAATAAATACAATTAATATAAGAGATTTAATATCCTGTAATAAAAAATGATATGGGAATAAATATAAACATTCCTAATAGTGCATGTATAATCTAGATTTTCTTGATTATATTGGATCTGCTCCTTATTTTGTATAAGAGTAACAGAATTTAATTTCAATCTTCTGTTAGTATAAAGAGATTTGTATTGTCATCCAATTAGAAATTACTCTGGATATGATTCATTTTTGTTATTACAAAAGCGGAAAATTTATATCTTACAGGATAATTTTTATGAATCTATGTAGTTTTGATGGTTGAAAATAAAACTGAAAAGCTGTGCACATATGCTCCAGTTATGCTGCATTTAAATTAGCAACTTCAGTTATGCTTTAGGTAGTTCATTTTTTATATTTATCTTTCCCAAGATAACTTGTAATCCTTATGATAACATATACTGATTTTGCTGCTGGTGGCGGCCAGTAAGTAATGTAAGACCTGCAATTTCCTTATGCTGCTGGAAGACTTTCTTAGGTGATTATTGGAGTAGTAATGTTAATTAAAAGTTATCCCTTTTGTACTCACAAAGAAATTGAGAAATTCAAATTAGATGACAGAAATCTTTAATCTTTTTTCTTTCTAGGGATGTGATTTGACACATTTAGTATATCTTTTGTCACATTGATATAATGTTTGTGCTCTGAAGAAGCTCTATTTGATATTTTTTCTTTAACTTTTCCAGGTTTACATGTTGTGGTTACCATGTTTACTGGCTATCTCCTTGGATATGCTGCATTTAGAGCCTTGTTTAATCACAGTCCTGCCATGGTACTGTCTAAAATATGCTTTTCATTATCATTCATTTATCCTCGATTAGTGTTTTAGTTTTGAGCTCTCATTTCCTCTTCATTCCTTTCTTTCCTTCTTTCCTTCCTGTCTTGTCTCTATTTCCAGAATGCTGCTGGAGGAATTCTGGGGTTGGTTGGTGCCATGCTTGTTGAAACTTTCCTTTTCATTATTAGAAGTTCAAATGCAGATACCAACAAAACAAAAAAATTCAGTCAAAAATCAAGATCGTCCTTTTCAACACCCAGTTCTACTAAGAAAAATCAGTAGAAGTGATCAGGTTGGTTATTTTTCAGTTCTAAGAAATATCTTTGTTCTGAGTTCCAGATAATTTAGAAGTGTGATAACTCATGGCAAGCCCTTTGTCTTCTATGCAAAAAAGTGAATATTGTTGCCTCTGAAGATCTTATGTACGAACACTTGTTGCCATATTGTATGAGAACTGTGTTAGATGTCTTTATATCAGATATTGAATAAACACTTGAATGTTTGTAATTGTAATTTTATATTTTTTATACTTTCGTTTTCTAAATCTTCATAATAATACTATTTTGAATACCATAGTAATTAAATATTTTTTGTATTTAATCATTTTTATAATGACTTGTGCTTTTTTTAGAACATGCAGGGATTTTTTCTTTTCTCATCTACTTTGATTGGAATATAATTAGGAAGGAGGTACAGAGATGGAGATCCAACCTAAGACCTTTTGCATATTGTATATCTCATAACAGATATTACTATGTATTATTATATACTTTTTTGGGAACCCTAACTTTATGAAATTAGTATTTAACCATGTAAATAATTTAAATTAATTATAAAATGCTTACATGTAAGATTCCCAATACAATGAGGAATATAAATTAAATATTGAGTATAGTAAATGAAGTTCAAATATTGAAAACAAATTTACAATTTTTACTGACTTTCTTATGACAATTATTAGGTGTTAAGATGGTTAAATATATCATATTTAAATATTTGAATCTCATAGTAATTGTAAATATTGTTTAAACAATTTCTTGTTCGTATGTTTCTAAATATTTGAGTTAAACAATGCATAAAACTTTAAAAGCACTCATAATTACGTAATAAAATAGCTTATTATATATAGATGTTATATGTTAATATAATGGAACAAATAAGATAATAGTAACTAAGATACTATTGATAATAATTGTTTTAAAATGAATTCCAAATTAAGTTGTGAGTTAAAAAAAAAAAGTCTTACTGTGTTATGGTTTTATAAGTCTTAATGGCTTTTGAGTAGTTGGATACAGCTGTTGTTGTTACTTTGTTTATAATTCATACAAACTGTCATTAGCCACTTTTATGATTTTATATTACAATGTGTTGCACAGTTAACAAAAAAAAAAATCAGTGTTCTTATCCTTTGGAAATAACAAATGAAATAAAAAAGTATTTTAGAAATGATGTCTTTTAAAATTGAAAAAAATTATACATTCTAAAATCGATGAACAATAGTAATGGATCCTAATTTTTTAAACAATCTTTCATGTCATTTAATTATACTATTTTATCTAATTAAAATAAGTTTATTATTTAATAGAATATACAGCACATAATTTCTTAATCCAAAAATAACTGTATAAACCTTTAACTTTGACATCTACAACATTTCTTATTTTTTGTATCTTTAAATATTAATAAAAATATGGACATGTGTGCACAGATAAAATATGTTTTCACTAATTATTTATATAAAAAACCACTTCCAGAAAGAAACCTATAAAAAGCACATTAGTAAACCTACAATTCCATATTCAAATGATAAATGTGTCAATTGTAAGGATTAAAGATGTAATTGAAAAAAAAAAAATACAATGATTCCAAAATATGAGGACACCTAAAATACTTTTGTGTGACTCGTGTCCAACCAAACAAGTAAATTAAAATAGAAATAATGTAAAGTGAAGAGGTGTGGAGAGAATAGATAGTTAAATATTATTTTCGATGATATCAGAGAAGTGTGTCTACCAAAAGCAAAATACCAAGTCCAACCTCACCCAACATCATCGTATATAGAATTCACCAAACCAAAACAACAATTAATAATCCTTAAATTATTCAATTATATATATATATATATATATGCTTGTATCTTTTCCAATTAGATTTTCATATTAATGAGAAGTAAGATGGGTATATTGTATAATGTATTATGTATCCATACATGTTCATATGACTCAATACAAATTTACTATAAAGTCACATAAGGTAATATAATAATATAAAGTCTTTACTTCAAACATTTGAAATTATTTAATATTTTAAAAACTTTTCATCAAATACGATATAAATGTATACACTATAAAATTTGCATAAGATGAAAACTAAATTAAGTAAAGACTTCCTAAACGCAATAAACTTTGTCCAAATAAACTTATTTTACTTTATAAAAACTTGTAATTTAATGGTAATATTCTTAATTTCTTATGCTATAAAAACATATTTAATTATATAAATATAAACTCATGAGTGTTATTTTTACAATATTTAGAAAGATCAATTCCATATTTAAATGACAAACGTGTGAATTGTAAGGACTAAAAAATTTAATTGAAAAAAAAAACAAAAAACGATATTCTAAAATATGAAACAGTTAAACTACTTTTTATTAAGTTGTCAGAGGGGGTGTGAAGAGAATAAATAATTAAATTTATTTTTGAAAAGTGTGCCTACCAAAAGCACATTACCAATACCAAGTCCAACCTCACCCCACCATCATCTTACTTTTCAGAATTAACCAAAACAACAATTAATAACATCTAAATTATTCAATTTTAGTACTATTCAATGCATTGAATGATAGGTGCAAATTTTCATACCATAAATATTTTCTCAAACCATTACAATGGATAAATATAAACTGAGATATAGAGTTATTTTGAATTTATTGATATGTTTTAAAATATTAAAGTTTAATTTAGGGATACAAATAAGAGATTGTATAAAAGAAAGGAATAGGTTTTTAAAGATAATCAGTAATAAAGATAGCTTCAAATAGTTGAGAGATTTTTTTCTTTATATAATTTAAATCTGTTTCGTATTTTATTTTGGAAGATATTCCATCAATTTTGTTTTATTTTTCACTTTTTGAAATATTTTTCTGGTTAAGATAATTTGTAACTTTAAAATTACGAAAACAAAAATTGATATAATGTTAATAATCAGTTAATGTATTGGATAATCGTAATTTAGATAACTCTATTTTCTGATAAAGAGATTGCTATTATCAATTATTTATTACTTATTAAGTACATATTGCCTTTTTTATGCTCAATGCGGCTAGGTATAAAAAATTATTTTAGATACCAACACTATGAATGATCAGATTCTCAATAATAAAAATTGTTGAAAAAATAAATAAAATAATATATGAAAAAATGAATCTATATTTTCCACCTAATTATGACATATGAGAGAAAGGAAGAAACGTTATAGGCATGCATAAAATTCAACTTTGGTAGTTTCCATTCTGATGGCGTGTGGACACCACAGCCATAATTGACTCTATTTATTTAATTAATAAATGTATCTTTCCCTCTTTTGATAATATTTTTATTATTATTCTGCAAAATCAAATTGCAATAATAATCTTGGAGGAGGAGAAGAGAGAGAAATAAAACTAGTTCTTCTTTCTCCTTGAGCACTATTAGCATTAACATTTTCAATCTCTTTCACCTAACACACCTTCTTTGCATTCTTTTCTTCTTTTGCTTCATTCTTCAATTGGCGTGTGCCTCTTGCAATCCCCCAAAGGTATTATTCCCATAATAGATGCTTTAGGTTTTTACCTCTTTTTTTTTTTTTTTATTTTTA
>Ga0214543_1005971_pt1 | contig 22013 bp, 5 predicted proteins | sample CNSS2metaG_FD_160094 | JGI IMG/M metagenome (GOLD analysis project Ga0214543, IMG submission 160094) | Root nodule microbial communities from cowpea collected in UCLA plant growth center, Los Angeles, California, USA - CNSS2 | ecosystem: Host-associated > Plants > Roots > Nodule | place: USA... | reverse complement strand
TCTTGTTATTTTTGTTGTTTTTTTTTTTTTTTTTAATTGTTATTGTCTTTATACATAGTTGTTAGAAGAGAACTGTGGCAGTTAACTTTTTGTCAAGGTTAATACCTCGATCATGTCACATTATATAAAAATTCCTGATTAAATATGGTTTTATGTTTTTCATTTGTGTCTTTTAGTATCAATTTCTTCTGAATTATCCAATTGATTAAACGTAGACTTCAGGTTAATTAATGTGTTATGTTCAATAATTTCGATTATGAAAAAATATTGTAATTCCAATTGGAATAATAAGGTTAAATACAAATTCGCTTATGAGAGTTTTTCTCTGAATTTTTTTATGATATTATCAAACATTAAAAACATACTATTTTAATATTTGTAAAATAATTTTATTATATTTTAAAATTTTAAAATTAATGATCATCCATATAATTTTATGACACATTAAAAAAATAACAAAAAAAAAAATTAGTAAAGAATCCGAAATTTAATCATATATGTCATCTATATGTTGTTCTAAGCGAAAAGAGTTTAATATTCTAACAGAAAGATTTCCACTTGAACAAGAGAAACCGCAGTGACGTCACGAGCAAAGTCTTCAGCCAACTGGCAAGCCATATTTTCATTGGGCCAAAAACTTACTCTTTAACGTACACTTATTATCTGCTCATTTTTTTCCTCACCTCCCTTTTTCTTCCGGCACCCCCTAAAGTATGTTATTCTTAAACTATCCCTCATTAAAAATATAATAAAAATATCAGCACCTCCTTTTTTTCAAATTTTATTAGATTGAGTATTCTGAAAGTTAATTTTGGATCTGAAAATACTTTCCAGCATACTCAATCCATAACATCTTTTTTACATATTTTGGATGAATATTCAGGAATATAAAAATTATTTCTGGGTTAGATATTCTAGAAGACATTTTGATGAATTTTATTTATTCATGTATAAGATGCTTTTTTATGAAATAGTAATAAACACCTACGCTAGATATAAACTATATTTTGATTATAAGGTTTTCTGTTTCGAGCCATGAAAATCTTTGATGTATGAAGATGAGGCTGCATGATATATCATTGGATACTTTCTTGCATATTGCAAATAATTTAAGTTGGTAGAAGCATTGTGGTGTCTATCCATTTATTTATATATGTACACTGCATATCCAAAGGATGTGTTGAAATAAAATAAATAATAATACAATTTTTATTATAAGGATTCCACATTCTCTTAGTTGAACCCACCCTCGTTAATTTCTAATTTCATTTGATGTAACTCTTACATTGGTTGATGTATTCTCCCTAGTGTTTTATCCTAACAAGAAAAAAAAAATCTTGTTACTAAGTTCAATTTGTATAACATTTTGCAAGAAGATTGACACGAAATTTGTTTCATAAATAGTAAGTATAAGATGGTTGTAAAAAAATATTCAATATCATATTCCTATTTTGAATTTGATAATCTCAAAGAGATGCGAATAAAACTCGAAGTTTACTTTGTTATTATTGGAAAATATTTTCGAGAATCACTCTATTAATAAAAAAATAAAATAAACATAAAAAACTCTCTCATGTCCTTTAACTTCGAGTACATCTACATTCTTCAAAGTAATAATTTAACTCAAACCTCACACAACACTCTTATTACAAGAATATAGGAAATAAGAAAGAAGAATCAAATACAAGCAACTCGGGACAAGAAACATCATGGACTTAGAGTCCATTATATAGTCACAAACACCCACTTCCTTGGTTATCCTAGACAATGTGAAATTTTTCAAGACATGTTATTTTTATCGATCTAACAATTACTTATTGATCATATGATTTGAGGTATAACCCTAAACCTATATGTGTGGCGTGGTAAATGTTGTAGTAACCTCCGCCAAAGTTGCCACCCATTACCATACTTCAACATCGTTTTTAACTCTTAAAAATCATTGTAGTAACTCATGACCTAGCTTATTACGAAATATTATAATGGTGTCTATTATCTAAAGTTTCAAAGACAGATAGAAGCCAATGTTTCATGAAAACAAAACAAAGCATGTGAAAGCAACCCAACAAGGCATTAATGTTCTTCATAAAATCCGTCATTGTTGCCAGCTACGTGACCTTCACCACACAACAAAAACGGTGGAAGACCATATTAAGGGACCCTCATCACTCCATTAGGGTTTGCCCTTCAACTCTATCATAGTTTTCATTTGGGAGCACACAAAAAGTTGAACCAACTTAACAAACATGAGTTTCAAGAACAGCCCTAAAGTTCAACACAAGGGACACTCTCCTTACCTCTCTCCCCAATCATCCAACCCTAACCCTAGTTGTAGGACCAAATCACAGAAGCATGTGGATCCACCCAGCCCTCTACTTGTAGGGTGCTGCAGAGGCTTCACCAATGGTAAGACCATAGGGTCCTCTGCTTCTACATCTCCACAACATCCACACCAGTTACAGTACCAAACACTGAAACAAAAGGTTTGCTTCATGCTTTTTGGATCACTTTAATGCTCATGCATGTACTCACGCATGTTACAAAATAATTTTACATTATGAACTGATTGAAAACTACTATTAAGATATAATTATTGCAAAAAGTTAACAAGTTTATACTGTATAATGGTTTATGATGGTACAATAATAAAAAGTTTTACACTTTTGATATGGTTTTCTTTCTCTTTGTATAAATAGATATAATATTTATTATTATATAATGTTTTTTTTTTAAAGTTTAGTTATAGAGAGAATAATATTTAATTGTTTGTTTCTTTTTTCATTTAATCTTGTTTGTAGTTTTCAAAATCAAACTAAGACTATGTGGGTACGAGCAAATGAAACATGTTAAAAAAATATGTACAATCGAGTGATTAAAATTTATATAAACTACAATAAATTTTTTATTAACAATCAGTTTTAATGACTAAAAGTTGTTAGTTACTGTAATAACAAATTTAGATACTAATATACTAAATAAAAAATTATTAGTTACTAAAAAAATTAATATTATAAATAAAAAATTATAATTAATTACTAAATTGATCACTAATTAATTAAAAACTAATTTATAAATAAATTTCTTTGGTAACAAAAATTTTGATAATAATTTTTAGTGACCAATTTTCTTTGATTACTACAATTTTAATAACTAAATTTTAGAAATTAATTCAGAAACCAATTATAATTTTTTATTAATAATAATAACTATTTTAGTAATTAATAATTTTTTTATTTTGTAAATTGATCATTCTAGCAATTTTTTGTCACAAAGTTGATGTTAACTATACATCTTCTTGTGGTGAGTGAAATAGAATAAACTGAAATATTTCCCAAAAATCAAAACCATATTTACTTTATAATCTTGGATGAATGGATAAAGATTAGAGCCGAAGAGGTTGCTGGATGAAGCCAAGAATGGTATTGGGCTGGAACCGATTAAAACATGTATGGATTAATTCTTGTAAGACTCCTAAAACCATGAACAAAAATTTACAATGATGCATATCATAATAAAATTTGGAGTGTGAGTGTTAATGGTAACCTAGGTGAAAGATTTGGAAAAGCAAGTGATGAAGCAAAAAGAAGTTGGAGTGATGTACAAGAGAAGAATGGAAAGAACACAAGACTACCTAAGATACTGTCTTCAGACAGCACAAGAAAATGGAATGTTGGACATCATTCTCAGCTGCAATGGAGAATTTCAACCATCTCCACTCTCTCTTCACTCCATTACCAGCCCTCAAGCTCATGCCCACCACCCCAATCTGGCACCCATTATTCATCAAGCTAAAACCAATGGCTGGTACATTCATCCAAATGAGGTAAACATTGCTTCAACTTTATTATCATCATACATGATATCATGCATTATTCCTCAAATCCAAATAATAATTATCATTATATGTGAATTTTGTGATGCATAGATTGAATTGGAAGAAAAAATTGGGGAAGGAAGCACCGCAGAGATTCACAGGGGAACATGGCGTGGATTTGAGGTCGCTGTGAAGTGCATATCGCAAGAATTTTTCCGTACAAATGAAAACGGCGTCGTTTACTTCTCCCAGGAACTCGAAACGCTGTCGCGCCAGCGCCACAGGTTCGTGCTTCAGCTCATGGGCGCGTGCATCCAGCCTCCACAGCACGCGTGGGTGGTCACCGAGTACCTCAGCACCACGCTGAAGGAGTGGCTCCATGGGCCTGGGAACCGGCGCAGGGAGAGGATGGTGCCACTTCCACCCTTGCAGGAGAGAGTGGGCCGGGCCTTGGAAATAGCCCAAGCTATGCAGTACCTGCACGAGCAAAAGCCCAAACTCGTTCACCGCGACTTGAAGCCCAGCAACATTTTTCTTGATGACGCCCTGCACGTTAGAGTAGCGGACTTCGGCCACGCACGGTTCTTGGGTGACGAAGAAATGGCCCTCACCGGAGAAACAGGTAAACAATCTTATTCTTTATATCAATCTTTTTTCTAATTCAGAATTTTTTTTTAAAATACCAACAAAAGGAGTGTTATGGAAACATTCTTCTACAACGTTTGTGTTGTTTTCAGGAACATACGTTTACATGGCACCCGAGGTAATCCGTTGTGAACCTTACAATGAAAGTTGCGATGTGTACAGTTTTGGGATCATACTGAACGAGCTACTAACTGGGAATTACCCTTATGTTGAGACAGAGTATGGTCCCACCAAGGTATATTTATATAAAATTATGTTGAATTTTTAATTTATATGTAAATGATTATTTGATTAGTTCAACGTTAATCTCTGTGTAGCAAGTTGATGAAATGTTATGTTATTAGATTGCCATGGAAGTTGTGGAGGGTAAGCTTCGACCTAAGCTTCCATGTGATGATGATGTTGATGAAGTGGGAGAGCTTATTGACCTTATTTGTCTTTGTTGGCACCAAAATCCAACTACTCGTCCATCCTTTGCAACAATCACTCTTTCTCTCAAAACTTATGTTAACAACAATCTCATTTAATCTGTCATACACTTCATCACACCAGTTAATAAACAGAGTATAAATAGCTTATATTCATGGTGGATTCTATACATTAATTTAATTGTGTTATCGATTTATTTGAAATTCTGTAACATTTATTTGATTAATATACACATGCATATATATAATTTCCAAAATTTAAACCCACAAAAAAAGTAGCTTAACATATGACAAAAACATAGCACTCGAACTTAATATTTTCCGAAAATTCCATGCTACCCAACAATGTTTTATCCTCTTTGATCGACCACAAAGCCACATCCTTTGAGACCTTAAACTATCCAAGTGATCAATCCCAAATAACCCTATCTTCAATCCAAGGTACAAAACCTGCCACGTCATCACAAAATCTAAATTTCCCACCACATATCTGATTCCACCCACCATCTAAAGTTCTAACCTTTGCAAAAAGCTTTCACGAATAATCAAAGCGACACCAAAAAAATGGCTTCTCTCTCCGTTTCAATGGTTCTGCCACTCAGCTCCGCCACCAAGAACAGGTCAAAGTCAAACCCTCCTCCCTCCGAAGCCTTCTTGAAGAGGAGTGCGGCGAAGAAATGGTCAGAGACAGAACCGAAAAAGCTCACCATGGAAGCGTCTTTGAAGGAAAAAGCAGTGAAGGGACTGAGTGCTGCTGCAGTAACATCGGGCATGGTGATTCCTGAAGTGGCTCATGCAGCGGGATATGACTTCTCTCCTTCGCTGCAAAACTTTCTGCTAAGTATTGCTGCCGGTGGGGTTGTGCTCGTTGCGATATTTGGTGCTGTTATCGGAGTCGCAAACTTTGATCCGGTGAAGAGAACTTGAGACTGTGTTGTATGGGAACTTTACATTTTCTTTTGCTCATTCATTTCTGTGTTTTAACATTTTGTGTTCCTTCTAATTTCTGCAACTATTTATATATATGCTACACTAAGTTTAGTTTACTTGAATGGATTTGTTCACCTTGTTTTAACTATGGGTGTTAAGTTCTTTATCAAGTGCTATTATTTGCTTCATGAAGTGAAAATGAGACGTTTTCTTTGTCATGGTTAATTACTTTGAAGGAGGAGCATGAATTGAATTTAGCTTAAGGCAATTGCAGACAATTGTAATACGTTGATAGAATTATGTGATTGATGTTGCTGTTCTTCTTGTTTTTATTGTCCAATTCTTCCAATATTTCTGTATTCTGTACAGCGAATTCCAACATACTCTAACACCAATTTACAAATGAAAACATGCATGAATTACAAATTGAATGTGCCCTCTGATTGTTAACTTCGAAGTTAAACCTGGACTGTACCATGCAATGATTTAAGGTGAGAGTCAGAGTATGCAAGAGTTTCTGTATTCGACCTCAAAGGTTGCTCCATTGATAGTTTCATTGAATTTAAAGGGAGTATACCAATGCAATGGGAAAAGACTCACTTTCGATTTTGTTGGAAATCTAAGTGATAGTTTAAATTTATAGTGGATAAAAATGATAAAGTGGTAAGGTGGAGCGTCAATAAACTCATAAATTAATTCTTTTAAGATTTTGGATCGTGATATCAACATTTTATTTTATTATAGGATTGAATTTACATTTCATTGATATTATATTGTCAACCTTTCTCCACTAAAGACCTACCAAATAAGTTGTGTAGGCAATGATATATGCACAAAAAAATCTCTGTAGTTTTAGTTTAAATAGAACATCCTGGGCGATTTTGACTCTGTTAATGATATGAGTAATTCGCGAATCATATAATAAAGATCTTGAATGAGATGGTCTTACATTTGAAGATCTGTTTGATTGCATTATATATAGAAGTGAAGACCTCTTTGTGTGTGAAGATACCCGCTGGTTCAGCCTACACAAGATGCAAACTTGTTTTGTCAAAGTTTGCAGAGTACAAGATTATGAAAACTAAGTTTCTCATCGAACTTAAGGGTGTTTGTCATAACTACCTGGGTCACAAAAATGCCAATATCATTTAACTTGTATTTCAGTGTGTTCTCATAGAAGGATTTGGCGTAGAGTTGGTAACAAGGTCCATCTTCAAGTGGGTCTGCGAAAATAATTTTAACTACTAAAAAATACTTTCTTTTCTTTTATTTACTCATAAAAATTTATCCAAATATACCCATTATCTTATCAATCATTCACTTGCTATTATATATATAAACTTCTGACATGAAGACCAACAACAGTCAATAATATTTTATTGTTGGGTGTCTACAAAAACATCCTTAATCTATGTCAATATGATTATGGATATAATTAACTTTTGAATTTGATGAACGGCTAAGAAAGAAATGAATAATGTATGGTAGAGAGAATCAAGAAACCTTGTCTATATCAAATATCACACATAACCACTCTGTCCATTGACCTGTGCTTAAGGGCTTCCCTTGCTTCAGAACCTTCACCTCCTCTCATAATAAACACTTTTGTCTCTTCAAATTAGTGAAGGGTACATAGCCCAATCATGTGCACCAAGAACCATAATCATCTCTACTACTATCTATGTCTATTATTCTCTAAACTAGATTTTATGAAGTAAGCATAAGAAACACCAGAATAATTGTTCAAGGTTTACCAAATGATAATTAATTCATGTTGTATTAAAAAAATATGACACATACCTACTATATATGGAAAAAGATCAAACTATGTGTCAACTTGTATGTAATATATAACTTAATCTTGCATACATTAGAAATAAATGATAATTTATAATTTAATGTATAGACATGATCGATATAGTATTCTGACTTCAACCAAAAATAAATAAAGGTTTTGCAATAACACCATGTGATATTTAATATTACAAACTTAGAACATTTTCAAATAAAAAAAAAAGTTACTTTTGTTTACATAGGAGTAATTGATGTCATAATATATATAATATATAAAGTCATAATTCCTAACAATTTTTTTAGAAGTCAAACAATTGTGAAAATCATTTAATTTTTTTAAGAAAATTCAACAATGGGACGACAAAATTTATCGTTCATTTTACTATCACATACATTACTGAGAAAAGTATTTATTGATAATATAAATTTTAATTTATGTCTGTAGTGGTAATGCCTACTTACTGTGCATCCCGTCTAAAATAATTTGTCCAGTCACTTATTTGATATTTGTAAAAATATATTCATGAATTTTCTTTATACCCACAAATAAATATATATATATATATATATATATATATATATATATATATATATAAATATAATATAAATATATTATAAAATATAAATTAAAATAAAAAAATTATTTTTAAAGTACAATTTAAATCAAATTACTCTAAAATATTAATACAATTACATTTGTTCTTTTTAAAAAACAAATTTAAATGAACTGCGTCAAAATGTAAATTTTAATATTTTGTTGTACTCATTCTTTCCCGTGTTTTAACATTTTGTGTTCCTTGTGGTTTACGCAACTATTTATATATGCTACACTTAGTTTAGTATTGTCTTAAGGTTTTGGGTTGAGAGTGGTGTCAATGCCTTATGTGGTTGGGCTCAGATCTCGCTGGTGTTGTATCTCCCCAATGAAACCCCTCCTTATAAACCTAACAAGTGGTATCAGAATCGATGGTTAAAATCGGCTCAAACGAGTGTAGTATAGTCCTAGTATCGAAAGTCTTCCTGGCAAGGGTCCCAGGTAAAGCGTATCCTGTTAAGAAAAATGGCGGTACAGAAAAGGGTAAAAAATGAGTACTCGTGGTTGAGAATGCTTCCGCTGGAGGGGGAGTGTACCAATGTGGTTGAAGGGACTCACCCTTGAGGGGGAGATTGTTAGGTAAGGGTGCGTAAGAAAACCAATTTTTATGATCCAATCCATTTTTTTATGATCTAATCCATTTAATATCCATTCTATTAAAAATCCAATCCATTTAAAATCCATTTTATTGGATCTGGATATCTACATTTTATATATTTTATGGATTGGATATTCATTCTCGAAATCTATATTTTCAAAATGGATAATCCAAAATATCCAATCCAATTTTCACTTTATATTTTTTGTTAGGTTAGGATAAAGGTTGAGATGGACTATCCCAAATTTAGTCGTATTTGATTGAGTTGGCATGACCCTATACAAAATTTGGCCGAATTAGGCCAAATTTTGTCAAGTCGGTCTCGATCGAGATTTGACCCAGTTGGTCCTAAACAAAATTTGGAAGTATTCAGCCAAATCTGTCAAATTCTTTGGTATCGGCCTTATGGACACAAATTTGGATCCACATGCATTATTTGGATCCAAAATGGATGTGGATTAGATTTTCGATAGTGCTAACACCATAGAATTTGCCAGATTTTTTGACGAGGCCAACGAGGCCAAATTTCAGCGTGGGATGAACTTGGATGACTTTTGAACAAATTTCGGTCGGGGACAACATGATCAAATTTGGGCTAAGGTCGACTCGACAAAATTTCAGGCAAGATCGACTTGATTGGATTCGACTGAATTTTGGACATGGTCAATTTTGCCTAATACGACCAAATTTTGGCCAAAGCCGACTTGGCCAAATATGGCCACATTTAGGCCAGGGCTTGATCAGTCAAATTTCGGTCAGGGTTGACTCTGCTAAATTCGTCGGTCGGGACCGACTTGACTGAATATGGGCAATTTTTTATCACAGCTGACTAAGTTGAATATAGTCAAATTTCGTTCAGGACTTAGTCGACCGAATACGGCTAAATTTGGGCAAGTGCCGACTTGACCAAATTTTTCATGACCAACTCGACTGAATTTGGCCAAATTTAGGTTAGGACCGACTCACCTAAATCTGACCAAATTTCGGTCGCAATCGACTTTACCGAATACGACCAAATTCAGGCCAGGACCAACTCAGTCAAATTTTGGTCGAGCCCAACACGACCGAATTTTGACCGGAGCCCACTCGACTAAATTCGGTCGAATTTCAATCGTGACCGACTCATTTGAATACGGCCAAATTTCACCCTAGGCCGTATCAGCCAAATACGACCAAATTTGGGTCAGGGTCGACTCGGCCAAATCTTAATCTGGGCCAACTCGATTGAATTCGACCAAATTTTGATTGGAGCCAACTAGGCTAAATACAACCAAATTTTGGTCGCGGTTGTCTCGGCCGAATACGGTCAAATTTTGTCTAGGTCGACTCAGCCCAATGCAGTCAAATTTGGGTCGGAGTGAACTCAACCGAATACTTCCAAATTTTGTCTAGGATCAGTTGGGCCAAATTTCGATTGAGACCGACTTGACAGAATTCGGCCAAATTTTGTATAGGGTCACGCCAACTCAATCAAATACAACTAAATTTGCAACTTTTAGCCTAACCTAACCAAAAATATAAACTGAAAATTTGGATTGGATATTTTGGATTATCCATTTTGAAAATCTAGATTTAGAGAATGGATATCCAATTCATAAAATATATAAAATATATATCAGATTTATATCCATATCCAATAAAATGGATTTTAAATGGATTGAATTTTTAATAAAATAGATATTAAATGGATTAAATCATAGAAAAAATAGATTGGATTATAAAAAATGGATTTTTTCCCACCCTTGATTAGAATTTTGTGACACATTTCTTCGTATATTGAATGTCAGAACAGAAAACCAATAAAAAAATATTGTCTGCCAACATCTAAACACCTTTCTAAAATCATCCATGTAATGATAGCAGACATCTACAAAAGCTTCAAATTACTGTTGTTGCATAAGGTTAGCTTTCTTATTTTCGGTAAAATAATGTCTTTTATCTTCTTTCTTTCGATCAATAAGAAACTATTATCTGAAGAAGGATAAACAACAAAGAAGAATCTTAGCTATATTGCAACCAGTAAACCAAAACACCATTATTTTATGAAAGAATCAAGTATTTCAGTGCAATGATGTGAGACGTGTGACGTGGGACATGAAACGTCCTACATGGGACGTGAAAGGTGAGACGTGACACGTGCGACGTAAGACGTGAGGCGTGAACGTGAGACGTGAGACGTAGGACGTGGGATGTGGGACGTAGGATGTGTGACTGAGACGTAGGACGTGGGACATGAGAAGTGGGACGTGAGACGTGGGACGTGGGACATGGGACGTCAGACGTGGAACATGAAACGTGGGACGTGCGACGTGAGACGTGAGACATGGGACGTGAGACGTGAGACGTGGGACGTGGGACGTGGGACGTGAGACGTGAGACATGAGATGTGGGACGTGGGACGTGAGAGACGTGCGACGTGCGATGTGCGACGTGCGACGTTAGACGTGAGACGTGAGACGTGCGACGTGGGATGCGCGATGTGCGACGTGAAACGTGAGACGTCCGTAAACACTAAACCTTGAAATGTATATTCATAAACTTTAAACCTTACAATTTAATTAAAAATTTTAGAAGTTTAATAAAAAAATTCTTAATGTATCCATAAATTTGTACTAACAAATTTAGATTATACTCTTGTAAAAAAAGTATTAATAAAAAGAGATTAAATACATATAAACGTGAAAGAATAAAAATATGAGGGTAAAAATAATAATTAATGTTTATTTAACACCTAAAAATAAAAATTATGAGGACAACAACAATAATTTATATTTATTGAACTCTTAAATGAGCGGAAGAAAGCAGAGGATGATCTAAAAAGTTAAACTAAGGATGGGCAAGAAATCTAATTTTCATGATCCAATCCATTTTTGCTATGATCCAATCTATTTAATATTCATCTTATTAAAAATCCAATCCATTTTATTGGATCTAGATATCAAACTGATCTACATTTTATATATTTTATGGATTGTATATCCATACTCTAAATCTAGATTTTCAAAATGGATAATCCAAAATATCCAATCAAAATTTTCAGTTTACATTTTTGGTTAGGTTAGGCTAAAGGTTGAGACGGAATAGCCTAAATTTAGTCGTATTTGATTGAGTTGGCGTGACCCTATACAAAATTTGACTGAATTAGGCCACATTCTGTCAAGTCGGTTCCGATCGAAATTTGGCGCAGCTGGTCTTGGACAAAATTTGGAAGTATTCGGTTGAGTTCATCCCGACCCAAATTTGACTGCATTGGGCTGAGTCGACCTAGACAAAATTTGACTGTATTCGGCCGTGAAAACCGCGACCAAAATTTGGTTGTATTTAGCCTAGTTGGCTTCAGTTAAAATTCGGTCGAATTCAATCGAGTTGGCCCCGATTGAGATTTGACCGAGTCGACCCTGACCCAAATTTGGTCGTATTCGGCTGAGACAGCTTAGGATGAAATTTGGTCGTATTCAAATGAGTCAATCACGATCGAAATTTGGCCGTATTCAACTGAGTTGGCCACGACCGAAATTTGGCCGAATTCAGCCGAGTCGACTCCGGTCAAAATTCGGTCGTGTTGGCCTCAACCAAAATTTGACTGAGTTGGTCCTAACCTGAATTTGGTTGTATTTGGCAGAGTCGATCGCGACCGAAATTTGGTCATATTTAGGTGAGTCGGTCCTGACCTAAATTTGGCCAAATTCAGTCGAGTTGGTCATGACCAAAATTTGGTCGAGCCGGCACTAGCCCAAATTTAGCCGTATTCGGTTAAGTAAGTCCCGAATGAAATTTGACTATATTTAACTTAGTCGGCTGTGATCGAAAATTGACCATATTCAGTCAAGTCGGTCCCGGCCGACGAATTTAGCAGAGTCAACCCTGACCGAAAATTGACTTATTAGGCCCTGGCCCAAATGTGGCCATATTTGGCCAAGTCGGCTTTGGCCAAAATTTGGTCGTATTAGGCAAAATCGGCCCTGGCCGAAATTTAGTCGAATCCAGTCAAGTCGATCTCGACTGAAATTTTGTCAAGTCGACCTTGGCCCAAATTTGGTAACGTCGTCCCCGACCGAAATTCGTCCGAAAGTCATCGAAGTTCATCCCTTGCTGAAATTTGGCCTCATTGGCTCCGACAAAAAATCTGTCAAATTCTATTGTGTGGACACAAATTTTAAAAAATTTAATTTGAATTTATTTTATAAAAAATGGATTTTGGATTTTGAACTTGATCCAAATATTTAGATCTGGATTTAAACTTGATCTAAATATTTGGATCTGGATTTTTAAAAAATTCAATCTACTTTTTTTGAGAAAATGGATTTGGATCGAAAATCTAATCCAATTATTTGGATCCAAAATGGATGTGGATTGGATCATTAAAAATCCAATCCATGATCACCCCTATTGTTAGGAATCCAAGTGTGAGTCTAAGTCCCATATTAGCTAGAAATGAGAAAGTAGATCACTATATAAGGATAAAGACCCATAAATCCATTATCTTAAGGTTTTGGGTTGAGAGTGGTGTCAATGCCTTATGTGGTTGGGCTCAGGTCTCATTGATGCTTGTTCTTTCCAGTAATACCCCTCCTTATAAACCTAACAAGTGGTATTAGAGTCGATGGTTAAAATCGGCTCAGACGAGTGCAATATGGTCCTAGTATCGAAAATCTTCCTGGCAAAGGAGTTCAAGTCTTATTGGTGTTTGATCTCCCCGGTGATAACTAGTTTCTAAAATTTATGAAAAACTTGATATCAAATGAGTGTTAAGTTCTTTATCAAGTGCTATTATTTGCTTAAAGTGAAAATGAGACGTTTTCTTTGTCATTGTTAATTACTTTGAAGGAGGAGCATGAATGTAGCTTAAGGCAATTGAAGACAATTGGAATACATTGATAGAATTATGCGATTGATGTTGCTCCTCTTTTTGTTTTAATGTTCATTTCTTCCAATATCTCTGTATTCTGTACAGCAAAATCCAACATACTCCAACACCAATTTACAAATGAAAACATGCATCATAATATGCATGGATTACAAAAATTGAACGTGCCCTCTCAATATTATCTTCGAAGTTAAACCTGGACTGTACCACGCAATGATTTGAGGTGAGAGTCAGAGTATGCAAGAGTTTCTGTATTCGGCCACAAAGCTTCTCCATTCATAGTTTCACTGAATTGAAAGGGTTATCTGTTTGGACTATGTAAACACACTTATATAAACTAAATCTAATTTATTTCTATGTTTTAAATAACTCTAATAACATCTTAAAAATTGGACTTTTACCTAATTCAACGTTATTACTGAGTTATAAATAAAGTTTAATTCATTTATATATTACAAATCTATTTTTATTTCTTGGAGATCCCGAATCTGCAATATTTTTTAAATTTTTAAACAATGTGAAACTTTTTCTGATAACATAGTTTTCGAATCCCTAAGTTTCAACGGAAAACTACTATTTCAGAACATAATTTAAAAAGGTTTAACTTTATTTATTTGAATGAAGACTAAAGATAATTTTATAAACACTTAATTTTTTAAAACCTATTTTATGAAGAAAAAACCATAAAACCTAAAGAGTCCAAGGAGATAATACTTCAATGGCAATGAAACTAATAATGCATCCTATTATTGGTCGAAACAATACCCTCAATCTATGGGTGGAAACGTTAGAGTCGAAAAGCCATTCCATGTCCTGGAATAAATCTAGCATTTTCTTCTGTGTAAACATGAGTTTCATTCTGCAGACTGCAACAATGATGAAAAGATCATGTCAAAATCCAATAAAGTGACTCTTTTGGTATCAACATATCAAAATACTCACGATTGGTGAACCGTTTTATTCATGGTTGTGGATGAATGGAACCAAGCACCATTTAGATAGAGAAGTTCCCCATCTATTCTTTCTGCGATTCTTCTGTCCATTTCTTCACCACAAATTGATAGTGGTTCATCCGAAGCCTAAATCCAAAGCATACAAATTCTTGTCAAATTTTACTTGTGGAATACTTAGCAATAAGTACAAAAAAAACAAGGGTTTCTTTTCACATACCATGACCCATCCCCATGTGTCAGCAAATGATGGTACATGAGTTGTGTATGCAATGACATCTGCACCAGAAAAAAAAAAAAAAAACTCTGTAGTTTCAGTTTAAACAGAACATCCTGTGCTATTTTCACTCTGTTAATGATGTCTGTAATTCCTGAACCATATAACAAAGATAGTCTTACATTTGAAGACCTGTTTGATTGTGTTATATATAGAAGTGAAAACCTCTTTGTGTGTGAAGATACCTGCTGGTCCAGCCTACACAAGATGCAAACTTTTTTGTCAAACTTTGTTGAGTATGTGATTATGAAAACTAAGAGTTTCAAAATCAACGATAAAGACACAGCAGAGAAACAACATAAAACAACATAGAGAAAAATTTAACAGAGAATCCAAATTTTTGTCATAACTACCTGGGTCACAAAAATGCCATTATCATTCAACTTTGGTTTCAGTATCTTCTCATAGAAGGATTTGGTGTAGAGTTGGTAACAAGGTCCATCTTCAAGTGGGTCTGCTAAATCTCCAACAATGATATCAAATTTCTCCTTTCTCTTCACCAATTCAACCCTTCAAAAAGTGTTACATCTTGTTATTTGTAAGTTTGTGTGTGTGTGTGTGGTTGTTAAGGTTATTGATATTTATAATAGTTACCTTAAAACTTATATTAGTAACAATTTGTTACTAGTTGAGTGTATGCAGTCATTAAACTCACATAGTTGTGATCAGAAGAATTATAAAAAACAAGTTACTTACTTGGCATCATTGATGACAAGGTCGAGCTTCTTATTAGAAAATGCTTCCCTATTTGCAATCAAGTATTTTTTGCAGAAATCTACCACTTCCTGCAAGAATTAGCAGTTGAAAAATTAATAGGATGTATCTTTAATTCTTGTTGTAACATTTTACTTTAATTTTTCCATATATTATTTATATTCTTTACAATAAACCATACTATCTGAGTGCAGTAAAATAAGTAGACTTCAAAGTTGTTCCATAAAACTTTTAGAAGACAAAACCTCAAATAAATTTCGTTATAATTTGAAAACTACTTTATATACATCTAAAAATAAAAAATTTAGAAAAATTCTATAAATGAACTCAAACTGATTTTAACTTCTAAAAAAATTATATAAATTTCTCATTTTTCTCATATACAAAATTATCCAAATATACCCATTATATCATCAATGATTCAGTTGCTACTATAATAGTTTATATAAAGCAGCAACAGTTGAGAAAACAATATTTTATAGTTGGGTGCCTATATTTATAAATTAAAAAAAAACATCCTTATTCTATGTCCATATGATTATGGATATAATTAACTTTTGAATTTGATGAACGGCTAAGAAAGAAATGAATAATGTATGGTAGAGAGAATTAAGAAACCTTGTCGATATCACACATAACCACTCTGTCCATTGACCTGTGCCTAAGGGCTTCCCTTGCTGCAGAACCTTCACCTCCTCCCATTATAAACACTGTCTTCGGACTGCAACAATCATTAACATTTGTCTCTTCAAATTAATGAAGGGTTCATAGCCCAATCATGTGCACCAAGAACCATAATCATCTATCTCTACTACTATCTATGTCTATTATTCTCTAAACTAGATTTTATGAAGTAAAGCACAATTATTCTTCAAGGTTAATTGCTAAGTAATAATTAATTCATGTTTTATTATAAAAATATATCACACATATACCTACTTTCAAACTGTGTGTCAACTTGTATATAATACGTAATTTAATATTATTAGAAATAAATGTATTGTAATCATAAAATTAAAAGAATTTTTATAATTTTATTATAAATATTTTTTATTTATTTTGTAATAAAATGTTTAAGTTTGAAAAAATGTCAGAAAATTAGAAAATAAAATATCAACACATGAATGAGAAATTTATGTATAATCATTGACGGTTTTACTAGAAGTCAAACAATTGTGTAAAACATTTAAAGTTTTAAGAAAATCCATGTAACATTGTAGACACAGCATATACGATGAATTAATCAACTCTGACATGATTCAACCATGAAACATGTTCTTACTTAGGGTGACACAAAAGAGAAGGGTGAATCAAGCATTCGTGATAGATAAACTCGTCTGTTTCTGCACTCTGCATCTTCCCATCAAGAACCAAAGCCTGTATGCAACACATTTTTATTACATAGTTAAAACATTATGAACTATTAAATAAAATATGACGTCAAATTTGTTTCATAAACTTATATCAGATGTCTCAGTATTGTTTTTTCTTAATACAACAACTATTAATAGAAAAAACAAATTCATAATCTCAAATTTGGTTTCTTTTTGTTCTGCTTTATGAGAAGAAAAAGAAGAAGAAGAGTTGTTAACCTTGCCAAAACGCTTGGTGTCTAAGAGTGTTATATCCTGGTACTCACTAATCGCTTTATGAAGCACACTGTTGAAACAAAAGGAAAAGAAAAGAACAAAAGGTTAAGGTTTTATAGAAAGCTTTTTTGTTTGAACTGTTATACATTGAATTGGATGAAGTAATGAGGAACCTGTTGAGTTTAAAAGACCATTTCAGATCTTCATCGATGATTTCCTCGTACCAAGAGGAATCATGGTTCTGGTCGTTGACATGGTTCTGCTGTTGGATTTCGTGTTCAAACTTTGAGAACCCATTAATGTAGAACACTGGAGCTTCACCCATGTTCGGAGAAGAAAAAATCAACAGAAAAGTGGATTCAGAATTGAATGAAAAGTGTAATGTGGTTATGGAGTTGTAGGGTGTGACAATAGTGATCACCACTTCCATTTATACTACTACGTCGTCGTGGATGAAAAATTCGATTTTGTGTGAATAAGGACATGTCACCAGAAAAAATATTAAATAATTTTGCATCATTTAAAACTTAAATACTCCCATACTTTCCATACATTAATTCAAAAATATTTAATGTGGTTTCTTTGTGATGGTTGCAAAATCACCTTTATGGATATATATAATATGAGTTTATATTTTTTTTCTTTTGAGATATATGGCTCGACTTAAAGATGAAAACGAATCACGTTGACATATACAATCCTTTAGTAGTAATAAATTTTTTTCGATAGTTTAAATTTACCCATAATTAAAATTTCGTCGGCAAAATGACCGTCAATAAATTTTACAAGACTAATAACAAAATTTATTATTAATTATTAATAATTTGTAAATAAAATAGTTCATTTTACCTTTATTTATATTATTGATGAAAATATTCATCACTAATACAAGTTCTAATTTATTAATGGATCTAATAGACGAATTCATTACTAATAGATATTTTCACAAATAATTTAAATTTTAAAATCTATTGATAAATATTTTTTGATAATTACAAAATTTTTATGGAAATATTGTCTATCTACAGTAATTTGTGCCGTTAATAATTGTATATTTGTAAAAAAATACTTACAAGTCTTTTTATACTTGCAAGTATCATAATATTCACTGATATTTTTATATTTAATTTTTTCAAAATTTGAAATAAAACTATTTTAAAATATTTAAAATATAAACCTGGATCACAAAGTTAATTTTGAAGTACAATTTAAATCAAATAACGTAAGTAAAATACTAATACAACTAAATTTGTTCTTTTGAAAAATCAAATTTAATGAATATAAACACACAAATATATGAAGTCACATTTTAAATAATTTGTCAATAATTAATATTTACTTTTACGGATAATTTTAGTTTTTAGAAAATACACTAAAATAAAATATGCTAATAATATAAGTGGATAATAGGTAATTAAGTACCATAAAACTACACGAAAATGTTAAATTATCAACATAATTTTACTAATGCATTTCTTTTTGTCAACAAAATAGAATTCACGATGAATTTTATTGACACATTTTAAAATTTTAATTGCTAAAAGATGTTTCAATCGGTAAAGAATCCTTCGATAAAATTCGTCAACAAATTAAAGTTTTAGAGATATTCGTCAGTAATTTATAATGTTTATTACAAACAAATATTTTTTGTCAATAAATGTACACCAAAGTTTATGCTCTGGGCTTTTAAAATGTTCTAGTAAAACCCGTCTCTAATCGTTTATTTTGCATAATAATGCCTTTTTTTTCTAAAAATTTTTTGGTAAAGTAACTTTTTGAAAATTCATCAGTAAATCTATATGTATTTCACCCTTTTAAAAATACATTAATAAGTCTGTCAGAAAATTGTGGGTGTCAATTTTAAAATTCTTCGATAAAATTAGCGTTAATTTTACTGTCAAATATGATGAAGGAAAAGGAGGAAGAGGATATGGTGACGGCAACCATGGAGGTGACGCATGGACAATGGGATAGACAAAGTGGTGACGAAGATGTAGGAAGAGGAGAATATAAGAAAGAGGAGTAAGAGGAGGAGAAGGAAGAGAATAAAGAAGAAAAGGAGGATTGAAAGCAATAAAAGCATGACAAAAATGGTGGTGGACATACAACGACGACGACGAAGGAAGTGAAGGAAGAAGAAGAGGAGGAAGAGAGAGAAGAAAAGGAAAAAAAGAAAAAGAAAAGGAATAGGAGATAAGGAGGAAAAATACCAAATCAAAATATTTACTAATGAATTTTTACAGCATCAGTTGGTAATTATTGAATGATATTTGTCAAGGAATAAATATCGGTAGATGTTAGTCGTCAATAATTACAAACAAATAAACTTTATGGACGAATATTTTACTAAATGATTTTTTTTATTGTGGTAATATTGATTTACCAAGATACCTTCAATAAATCCATTTTTTTAGTGGTACTTATTATCGTCTATATCCATTAAAATGTTCATTTAATATTCACAACAAATTTTATCTTAATATGGATTTTTTTTCATCATTATGTTTTTTCTTCTTTTTTATATTTAATATTATTATTTTCCAAAATATTACGGATATTTTTTTTCTAATTAAAATTATTATTTTTAAATATTAAAACGAGAAGAGGCTGATGATTTTAACATAATTTAAGATATTTACTAGTGTCAATAATAATATTATTATTATTGCTATAATGGTTGTACTATTGGATATGCTTACATACACGTCTCTAATAATACAAATTTTTTAATATACTTTACCGACAACATGTCATTTTATGTGACACTAATGTAGTCTTCGAATTCAGCATATGGGCCTCACCCTTTTGTTCCACAATTATATATATATATATATATATATATATATATATATATATATATATTTATATTCAGATAATAATATCATTATTTTGTCCTTTTTGCTATTTGATTACATGTGTTATGTTTATAAGGATGGAACTTGGACCTTAAGGACTTAGTGGCCTTAATCCAATAAGGGGTTCTTAACATCTTTCAAGTTCAGGTTGACCTCAACTCACTATGTTTTACACTTTCTAAAATTTTCCCTTCATCTTCATCATATTGAAAACTTTTATCTTGTTTCGAATTACGTGTTATCTTAAAATTAACAAATTCTCTTAGGATTGGATAAATGGATTAATTTGATTTAGAAGAAATTAATACTCAAATAGGTCGGAACAATTCGAGTTATCTGCTCACTAAAATTATAAATTATAAATGATTACTAAATTTGATCATTAATTAATTATATACTAATTTAATTTTTTTTTTGGTAATTAGAATTTTGGTAATTAATATTTAATGATCAATTTATAAATTAATTCTTTTGATAGCTAAATTTTAGAGACTAATAATAATAATTTATTTATAATAGTAATTATTTTAGTAATTAATAATTTTTATTTTATTTTTGTAAATAGATATTTAAATTGGTGATTAACAATTTTTTGTCATTTGAATTTATTGTTAATGGAAGATTTTCTTGTAGTAATTTAAATAGGATTTTAATTATAATTAAACTATAGACAATGATATTTTAATCCATTTTTATTATCCGTTTTTAATCCACAATTTCAATCACCGTTAAATCATCACATCACATTATTAAAAAGAATCAAAATAGATGATCTAAGAGTGATTACAGTACTAGGTTAAAAATAGGTCAAAAAATATGGGTTAAAATATATTTTCCTTAAACTATATTCAAACTTCTTTAAAATTTTGCTATTTATTTAAAAAAAAAAGTTAACAAAAATATTTTAAGATCTATTCTGCACCCTACATCTCATGTCATGTCCCTAGAAAAAATACTATAGAAGTTGAGATAGAATTTAAATTTCATGAATGAATTTATAATTGATATGTAAAAATGATAATTCGGTGTAAATTTTGATAATAACACCACGAATTTAGCATCTATTTATAGGGATAATTCTTCATAGATATTAAATTAATGGACGCACTAGGCATTTTTTTTGTCCCGTAATTTTGCTATGATAAATGTTGTATACATTTAATTTTTATTAGGTATTTGTTTGGTAATCTCTAGGTTTAAATTAATCAAAACTTTTCATTAGTTCAAAATGTTATGCATCTCATATCCTTCGCTATTTATATATGGTTTTGTGTTTATTTCCATTTTTTTTTATCTTCTTTATCATCTAGTCAACAATTTAGCATCCTAATTAGGTTTTGATCACAATCTTGCTACTGTGATTTCAACAAAATTAGATAATAACTTCAGGAAGTTTATTTTCTTCATAGCACTTTGGTATATTGTGACGTGAACAAGAATAAATGAGAACTTTAGATATTAAAAGTTGAAGTGTCAAACATATTTCTAACAAGAAAAGTTTAAATCAAAACTCATTATCTTAAAGACAATTTTATTTAATGAATCGTTTTATCTAACTCTAACTCAATATTTTATTTATCAGTTGGTGATCTTTAGTTTAATCATCGTATTTTAAAATTCATAACACTTTTTACTTACAAACTAATATCATTTATATAAAGAAAATGAAGAGGGTAAGGATTAGGGATGTCAAAATAATTCGTACCCGCGAGTATTCGAGGATAAAACCCACAATGGGTAGGAAACAAATATTAAAAAGGATACCCGCTACCCGCGGGTATGAATATTTTTGATACCCGCATGTTAACGGGACGGGTACGGGTATCATGGTATCTGTACCCATGGATACCCATACATGTTAAACTTTAATTCACAAAAATACCCTTATATATATATATATATATATATATATATATATATATATATATATATATATATATATATATATATATATTAT
>Ga0214543_1005964_pt1 | contig 22021 bp, 11 predicted proteins | sample CNSS2metaG_FD_160094 | JGI IMG/M metagenome (GOLD analysis project Ga0214543, IMG submission 160094) | Root nodule microbial communities from cowpea collected in UCLA plant growth center, Los Angeles, California, USA - CNSS2 | ecosystem: Host-associated > Plants > Roots > Nodule | place: USA... | reverse complement strand
GTAAGCATAGAAAGATTAAAACACTATAATTAAAAACTAATAAATATCTACAAGGATTCACAAGAAAATTTGAAATTGATTAAGACTACCAAATATTTTGGCACAATTCCCTATCAACAACGCCAAAAATTTGTTAAGGATTAGCGAGAATAGAATTGTGACTAATTAGCTATGGATTAGTGAGAATAGAATTGTGTGAAATTACCTATGTATTAACGAGAACAAAATTGCAAAAATTAGTTATAGATTGGAGAAAACACAATTGGAAAAAAACTAGCTACTATTTGGCAAGAATGGAATTAGGACAAATAAGCTACAAATTAGCTAGAACAAAATTGTGACAAATGAGCTATAGATTATTGAGAGCAATGTTGTGATACATTAGCTACAAACTTAAGTGAGCAAAGTAGTGAGAAAGTAGCTACAAATTAGATAGAAATTATGAAACTTTCTCACTTCAATTATCGAAGAATTAACCACGAAATAGTGAGAAATTATATCTTTCTATACATAGCTACCTAGATTTAGCAAAGAAAAATGTTTTGTAGCAATTTGATGGATAATCTTTCGCAAAACTTGGTAGCGAATGATTACTATAGAATAGGTAAAAGAAATATTTTGTAGCTAATATGCAAATATTTTATAGTGTTAGGTGGTGGTTTTCCTTTAGAAAGTGTACTGAGTAGATGTAATAAACTCAACAAGTGTCATTTGTACAAGAACTTATGCAAAATTTGACGTTAGTTTTAATCTGTTATTAAATTGTACATAAAAAAAACTTAAATTTCATATTTCTTTTTGCTTTATATATTTATGTATCTCCTTTTCAATTTTTTCCCATTTCACCTTTAGGACATCATTGGTTTCATTAGATAACTTAATTTTTTTTTCAATTCATGTTGACAATAACGTGGACAGTATACTGATTCATTTACCATTCAGCCAAATCATAAGTTATAAAATGAACTAGAACATGCTATCATATACCTATAATTACTCACAATTAAAAAATTTAAATTTTGTTAATAAAATACTTTAAAATGTTTCATTTTTTTCCCTAAATTATTTATAGATTTTCTTTTCGATATAAATTAAGATATCATTAAATCGATTTACTACTTAAAGTGGAACTTCATTTCTATATTTTATGAATATTTGATGCAATGAACAATAATAAATTAATTATGAAGGATCTATCAATTATAATATTTTATTATAATAAACAAAAAAAATATATATATATATATATATATATATATATATATATATATATATATAACCCACAATTTTAAAAAATATATTTATTTAATACAACATTTAATCGTTGGATTAAAAATAAAAATTTAAAATAGATACATTATTATAACTAAAATTAAAAAATACACATACATTAATTTAATTTTGACTAATAAATAATTTTTTAAAGACTTGAACAAGAAATATCCACCAATAATATATATATAGACACACTTTAATGATAAAATGAAAAAATTGTATAAAAAAATTACATGGCAGTTAATTCCATAAAAACATACATACATACATCTATATATATGAGCCGAGGAGTAAAGTGTTTGAAAATAAAATTAAGAGAAAGAAGATGAAGGTGTCTTTGGTTTTGCTCCTTCTAATTGTTGTTTCCATTGAGATTGGTATGTGATCTAAGGTTTTGAAGTTGATTTTTGGTTTAAAATAAGTTTGTGAAGTATGAAGTTTTGAGACTAATAGCTTAACATTGAATATATTATGTATCTTTTGTGAAACAGAAAGCGATGGACCATTGAAAATGATAGAGGGAAAAGTGTGTGAAGTGAAGCTATATGACTATTGTGAAAGTGATAATTGCTTGGTTGATTGTCCAAAGAAATATGGAGCAGGAGCAAGTGCTCATTGTAGCCTCACCGGGGAGTGTTTATGCGATTATCCATGCTGAGGTGCTTTTCACCTTTTCTCTTATTATGTAGGGAATTGAATCATTAATTGTACCCTTAATGTCTAATTCAAACGAAATAAAATTATTCTCTTGTCATTATATTTATTTATTTTCTTCTTCTCAATCATTTTCCAGAGTTTATATGTTCTTTACTTCAGACAATAACCCTTGAATTTTTTTTGGTATATATGTCAATAGATAGTGCAATGTTTACTTTTGATCTTATCAACATTAATTATTATAAAAGAATTGAAACAACTTTATAGGTACTGCATTTTGTAAAAAAATGTAAATATATTTTGAAATTTTTTCCTTTTCTAAATTTATGTATTTGATTTATATATTTCACTTCCTTTTCTAAAATTCATGTCTTTAATATTTTTTGAATTCAATTTCAATTGAAACATCGTAATATGACTGGGGATTAAAATCGATACTTTGTTAACTCTATCTAAGTTGAAACTTTGTCAACTCCACTAAAATTAGAATTTTATGCTTTCTCTGTATGTGTGTATATGTATTGATTCATAATTATATTAATATGTGTGCAAATATGAATCACCATAAACAACGCACCAACCAATGCATGCATTGATTTTTTGATACATATGTGTAATATCATACTATTGAAATCAAAACAAATCTTGCAAGTTCTCATTTGTCTAAAAAATTGTTTCACGTGATTTGTCTGGAATTTTAAAACATTATATTGAAAAATCAAATCATACATTCGTGCTTTAAAAGTTTACACGTCCCAAATTTACTCAGTTTCCCTAATTACTTCAAAAACCGTGAGAAGCATAATTCTTCAAAATCACAATATACTACTTTAGCTCATAATATACAAAAGCATGAAACTCCACATTTTAATTTTTGAAATCACAAGTTGAAAAACATTAACATTTTATGATAACAAGAAGAGATTGATTGCCCAAATATTAATTTATGTTTATGTATTTCTTAGAAGTAAAATTTGTACAATGATATCAAAAAACCAAATAGTGAAAGCGTACACAACATTCTCACATTGAATAAAAAACAAAAAGGGATAGGAGGTGTGGCGTAGGACGATGAGACTAAGTAATGTCAACATCTTTAAAGTAATCGTTGGAATCATCATTGTAATCACAATAGTAGTCCAAGGGCATGTTAGGCGGTGATTTTTATTCACCAAGTATACTGAGTCGACGTAATAAACTTAACATGTTTTATATCCATGCATAAGCTTAACAAGTCTCGTATCCACAAGCACCTTCATTCCATGTTCCACCTACACTTTCGGGGACTGCCATTTGCTTTATTTGTCCTTCTAGAATTTAAATGGAAGTGGACGACACTTCCTACTCTTGTCTTTCCTTTTCTAGCTACTTCTATAATCTTATTTTACTATTATTTCTCCTTATTGTTCTCTCTATCTCAAAATAAAGAATCAAATTTTCAACCAATTTTTTACGTTACATACAATAAGCAACTACAAGAAGTAAGCATAGAAAGATTAAAACACTATAATTAAAAACTAATAAATATCTACAAGGATTCACAAGAAAATTTGAAATTGATTAAGACTACCAAATATTTTGGCACAATTCCCTATCAACAACGCCAAACATTTGTTAAGGATTAGCGAGAATAGAATTGTGACTAATTAGCTATGGATTAGTGAGAATAGAATTATGTGAAATTACCTATGTTTTAACGAGAACAAAATTGCAAAAATTAGCTACAGATTGGAGAAAACACAATTGGAAAAAACTAGCTACTATTTGGCAAGAATGGAATTGCGACAAATAAGCTACAAATTAGCTAGAACAAAATTGTGACAAATGAGCTATAGATTATTGAGAGCAATGTTGTGATACATTAGCTACAAACTTAAGTGAGCAAAGTTGCGAGAAATTAGCTACAAATTAGATAGAAATTATAAAACTTTCTCACTTCAATTAGCGAGGGATTAGCGAAGAATTAACTACGGAATATTGAGAAATTATATCTTTCTATACATAGCTACCTTGATTTAGCAAAAAAAAATGTTTTGTAGCAATTTGATGGATAATCTTTCGCGAAACTTGTTAGCGAATGATTAGTATAGAATAGGTGAAAGAATTATTTTGTAGCTAATATGCAAATATTTTATAGTGTTAGGTGGTGGTTTTCCTTTAGAAAGTGTACTAAGTAGATGTAATAAACTCAACAAGTGTCATTTGAACAAGAACTTATGCAAAATTTTACGATAGTTTTAATCTGCTATTAAATTGTACATAAAAACAACTTAAATTTCATATTTCTTTTTGCTTTATATATTTATGTATCTCCTTTTCAATTTTTTCCCATTTCACCTTTAGGACATCATTGGTTTCATTAGATAAATTCATTTTTTTTCAAATCATGCTGAGAATAATGTGGATAGTATACTGATTCATTTACCATTCAGCGAAATCATAAGTTATAAAAGGAACTACAACATGCTGTCATGTAACTATAATTACTCACAATTAAAAAAAATTAAATTTTATTAATAAAATACTTTAAAATATTTTATTTTCTCCTAAATTATTTATAGTTTTTCTTTTCGATATCAATTGAGATATCATTAAATCGATTTACAACTTAAATTCGAACTTCATTTCTATATTTTATGAATATTTGATGTAATGAACAATAATAAATTAATTATGAAGGATCTATCAATTATAATATTTTATTATTTTAAAAAAATAAAATATATATATATATATATATATATATATATATATATATATATAACCCACAATTTTAAAAAAATATATTTATTTAATACAACATTTAATAGTTGGATTAAAAATACAAATTGAAAATAGATACATTATTATAACTAAAATTAAAAAATACACATACATTAATTTATTTTTGACTAATAAATTATTTTTTAAAGACTTGAACAAGAAATATCCACCAATAATAAATATATATATATATATATATATATATATATATATATAGACATAATTTAATGATAAAATGAAAAGATTGTATAAAAAATTACATGGCTGTTAATTTCATAAAAACATACATACACACATGTATATATGAGTCAAGGAGTAAAGTGTTTGAAAATAAAATTAAGAGAAAGAAGTTGAAGGTGTCTTTGGTTTTGCTCCTTCTAATTGTTGTTTCCATTGAGATTGGTATGTGATCTAAGGTTTTGAAGTTGATTTTTGGTTTAAAATAAGTTTGTGAAATATGAAGTTTTGAGACTAATGGCTTAACATTGAATATATTATGTATCTTTTGTGAAACAGAAAGCGATGGACCATTGAAAATGATAGAGGGAAAAGTGTGTGAAGTGAAGCTATATGACTATTGTGAAAGTGATAATTGCTTGGTTGATTGCCCAAATAAATATGGAGCAAGACCAAGTGCTCATTGTAGCCTCACCGGGGAGTGTTTATGCGATTATCCATGCTGAGGTGTTTTTCACCTTTTCTCTTATTATGTAGGGAATTGAATCATTAATTGTACCCTTAATGTCTAATTCAAATGAAATAAAGTAATCGTCGGAATCATCATTGTAATCATTGTAATAGTCTAAGGGCATATGTTAGGCAATGATTTTTATTCAGCAAGTATACTGAGTCGACGTATTAAAGTTAACATGTCTTATATCCATGAATAAGCTTAACAAGTCTCATATCCACAAACACTTTGATTCCCTGTTCCACCTACATTTTTCGGGGCTACCATTTGCTCTATTTGTCCTTCTAGAATTTAAATTGAAGTGGACGACACTTCCTGTTGATGCCTTTCCTTTTCTAGTTGCTTCTATAATCTTCTTTTACTATTGTTTCTCCTTGTTGTTCTCTCTATCTCATAATAAAGAATCAAATTTTGAACTAATTTTTTACGTTACATACAATAAGTAACTACAAGGATTCACAAGAAAATCTGAAATTGATTAAGAATACCAAATATTTTGGTACAAGTCCTTATTAATGGTGCCAACAAAATTTGTTAAGGATTAGCGATAATATAATGGTGAGTAATTAGCTATGGATTCTTGAGAATAAAATTGCAAGAAATTAGCTATGGATTAACGAGAACAAAATTGCGAAAAATTATCTACAGATTATAGAGAACACAATTGAAAAAAGCTAGCTATTGTTTGGCGAGTATGGAATTGCGACAAATAAGCTACGGATTAATTAGAACAAAATTATGACAAATTAGTTATAGATTACTGAGAGCTATGTTGTGACACATTAGTTATAAACTTATGTGAGAAAAGTTGCGAGAAAGTAGCTGTAGATTAGAAATAAAATATAAAACTTTCTCACTTCAATTAACGACGGATTAGCAACGAATTAACCACGGAATAGCGAGATATCATATTTTTCTATACTTAGCTACCTAAATTTTGCAGAAAAAAAATGTTTTGTAGAAATTTGATTGTTAATCTTTCACAAAACTTGTTAGCGAAGGATTAGCTATAGAATAACTAAGAAATATTTTGTAGCAAATATGCAAATATTTTACAGTGTTGGGTGGTGGTTTTCCTTTAGAAAGTGTATTGAGTCGATGTAATAAACTCAACAAGTGTCATTTCCACAAAGACTTATGCAAACTTTTACGATAGTTATAATCTGCTATTAAATTTTACATAAAGAAAAGAAAAAAAATGAATTTTCATATTTCTTTTTACTTTATATATATATATTTATGTATGTCCTTTTCAATTTTTTCCCATTTCACCTTTGGGACATCATTGGTTTCATTAAATAACATCATTTTTTTTTCAATTCATGTTGACAATAACGTAGATAGTATAATGATTCATTTACCATTTAGCCAAATCAAGGAACTAGAATATGTTATCACGTAATTATAATTACTCACAATTAAAAAATATAAATTTTATTAATAAAATAATTTAAAAACTTTCATATATTTTTTTTTCTTAAATTTGTTATTTGTAGTTTTTGTTTTCGATATCAATTGAGATATCATTGAAACGATTTACAACTTAAATTGGATTTTCATTTTTATTTTTTATGAATATTTGATGTTATGAACAATAATAAATTAGTTATGAGAGTTCTATCAATTTTACTCATAAATAAATATTAATTATTATATTTTATTATTTTCAACATAGAATATATATATATATATATATATATATATATTTAACCGACAACTTTTAAAAATATATTTATTTAATACAATATTTATTCATTGAATTAAGAATACAAATTGAAAATAGATACATTATTATAACTAAAATTAAAAAATACGCTACATTAATTTAACTTTGACTAAAATTAAGAGAAAGAAGATGAAGTTGTCTTTGGTTTTGCTCCTTCTAATTGTTGTTTCCATTGAGATCGATATGTGATCTAAGGTTTGGAAGTTGATTTTTGGTTTAAAATAAGTTTGTGAAACTTAAAGTTTTGAGACTAATGGCTTAACATTGAATATATTATGTATCTTTTGTGAAACAGAAAGCGATGGATCATTGAAAATGATAGAGGGAAAAGTGTGTGAAGTGAAGTTATATGACTATTATGAAAGTGATAATTGATTGGTTGATTGCCCAAAGAAATATGGAGCAGGAGGAAGTGCTCATTGTAGCCTCATGGGGGGAGTGCTTATGCTATTATCCATGTTGAGGTGTTTTTTACCTTCTCTTCCAACCTTTTCTCAAATTTTGTAGGGAATTGAGTGCCTTAATCTCTAATTCAAAAAAAAAAAAAATTATTTTCTTATCATTATATTTATTTATGTTCTTCTTCTTAATCATTTTCTGGAGTTTATATATTCTTTACTTCACACAATAACCCTTGAATGTTTGTTGATATATATGTGACTACATAGTGCCATGTTTACTTTTGATCTTATCCATATTAATTATTATAAAAAAATTGAAACAAATTTAGACGTAATAAATTTTATAAAAGAATGTAAATATATTCCCAATAAGTCCCACATCGCTTAGGAGTCTACATCAAGCGTAGTTTAAATACTTCTTCCTCCCTCCACCCATCGAGGCGCCTTTTAAGGACAAAATTGTTACCAAGCTCCATGCTCAAAAGCGGACAATACCTTGAGAATGTTGTGATTGTTCCTAACGATGCTGTCGGATCGACTTGGGTCGAATCGAAACATTAGCGTCGAATCGCTAGGAACGTGGTAGTTGATCCTAGCGATGCTACTAGACTTGCGGCTTGAACAATTTCCTTTATATTTTTCAATTCTTTTTCTAAAATTTACGTCTTTTATATTTTCTGAACTCAATTTCAATTGAAATATCTTAATAAGATCGGGGATTAAAATTGATACTTTTTTAACTCTATCTAAGTTAAAACTTTGTCAACTCCACTAAAATTAGAATTTTATGCTTTCTTTAATTAATATTAATAAAGGTCTTAATAATTTTTATTTTTTAATCCCCAGGCGACGTATCCCTTCTCACCCAATTTTCTAGGTTTTATATGAACGGCCTGGTGGTGATGAATAACTATAGGCAATGCAAGCCACATTTGACTCGATTTTGGGGTCTTCTGTGTTCAGGGTTGTTTTTGATCAGTGGAAAAGGTGTTTAATCATGGATTGATAAATGGAAGGAGGTTAATTGTGAAATTATGAGGTGATACGAGGGAATTGGATGATTATGGTATGTACTTGTACTAGGGTTTGAGTAATTGGTGGTTTTAAGGTTTAGGAATCAATTGCATCGTGAATTAGACTAAAAGTGGTTCACTTTATGTTAATTTAATAATTAGGTGCAACTAATTGTATTATGGTCTAATGAATTTGTGAAATGAGGATGATGGTGATCTTAGGGTTCTGTGTATGCATCGCCTGGCGGCACCATGATTGCCGCTAGGTGCCAAAGGTAGATCAGTGGAACTTGGCAGTTGGACTATAGTGAGATTGGAGGATTCTGTAGAGTTAATTTAGGGTTTGAAACAATGGAGTTATAATATGTTGGATTTGGTGGTACAAGGGTAAGAAATGCATGAGGTAATACAATGTGAGATTAATAAAGCTTGGTTGGGTCTTGGAAGAGTTGAAGTTAATGATAGTAAAGTTGAGGTTTAAGTCAATTAGGATCTTAGTAGATTATGAGGCAGGTTATGATGCGAGAGTTAGAGGGGCTATGTAGAGTTGCCTAAGTTGAATTTAAGATTAATTATAGGTTGCAGTATAAGGGTTGGGTTAATCATAACTGGCTGAATATTTAAATAATGTTTGAGAACATGGTGGAATGCATGTAATATGCGTGAGTATGACATACTGTGAATAAGAAAAGTTGAACCTAAGCAAGCCTAGCTCTTGGTGTATTTGGATTGGTGAATCTATAAGGGAATAAGAACATTGGTATGAAGTTAAACTTGTGAGAATTAAGGCAATTAACTTGGTAGAGAATATTGTAGGTTATGATGCCTAAATTGGGGACTTCAATCTTTTCTATGAGCCTAAAAATAAGTATTGTGCAAGTATTGGTCTAGCGCCTGACAATGGTGTTTGACCCACCAAACGGTAGCTACCAAAATAGAGGAGTACTTGAGCGCGTGGCGCCTAGCGGGGAGGGTCGTCCCGCCAGGCGATACCTGTAGGACAGAGGATTTTGAAGCGCTTGGCGCCTGGCGGTAGATGTGCTTCGCCAAGCAGTTTGGAATGCAGTTTCACTTGGAGGCTCTAGAGTAGTGTCAAACGATAACACAGAGGCCGAATGGTTGTTTCCTTTGGGTGTGTTTGGTCTACATTGCTTTGGTGATACCTTAAAAATCGACTTGTTGGAGTGTTCCTTGAGTTATGGCTCAGAATGGTATCCCTTGAATTATGGCTCGGGATAGAGGGTAAACACGTGACATTCCTTAAGTTATGGCTCGAAATGACATCTCTTGAGTTGTGGCTTGGAATGACAGATGAACACGAGAAATCGTTGAGTTGTGGCTTGGATTGACGAGTGTTGCCAGTGTGAGTGTGCGAGTTGTGGCTCGTACGGATGGGTCCAAAAAGATTGCCCTCCTCGATATTTATCTGACGAGTTTGGTAGTGTTGGGACATTACGAACTATGCTTCATATTGGGAACTCAACCTGGTATTACAGGGTATAGTCCGTAGCAGGTTTGCCATACGTGTTCTATAAGTTGTGGCTTATAGGTGTGGTAGCAAGGATAGAGTTTCTTTGATGTGTATGTGCTTATATATATGAATTATATATATGATTTTATATTGTTAGCTCACTCTATCTGCTTGTATTTGGCGATGATCGTGTATTCGGGAGCAGATGATGTTGCAGGTGGTATTGGTGAGGCATAGATCAAAATGGGGTAGTATGGGATTTTATGATTTCTGCTTACTTTCATTATTTTGTAATTTGGTTTTGAAAATAGATTTGAGATTGTAATACTTGGAGTTAAAATTACGATTATTGTAATTCACTATTGATATATGGATTTTAATTTTCTAGCATTTTGGGGAAACACAATATATTAAATAAGGTTTATTTATATTTTCTATTTTATTTTATTTTAAAATTAATAATATTCAACGGAGATGTTACATAAACGACCGTAGGATCACTTCCTAAGTATTAAATTTACATTGTTTAATTTGGTCGTGTATGACCTCGATCAAATTTGGCACCGTTGCCAGGGACCAACGTTTTTGTCAGAGTTTATTTTCAGTGTTGTTTTGTCTTGTGTAATCTTTTATGTGTGTGTGTATTGTTTCGTGATATGTGGGTTAAGTGTGGTTGAAGTTTGATGTTCATTGTTATGTAGTGTGTTGTTAATGTTCTATTCAATCCTTCCATTTGAGTGTTTCTATTTCAATGAGTGCGTGTTGCTGTTAGAGTGATTGTAGTGGTAGTTGTAGTAGGAAAATTGTGTAGTTTTTCAGCAAAACTTCAAACGGTCATAACTTTTGCTACAGTTACCGAAACAGGGTAAATTTTATATGCATTTATCGTAGAATTTAATTTTCTTTGTAATACTTACACGTAAGCGGGTAGGCAATTTCATAATCTCAAAAGAAAGTCATTTTCTTATTTAAATGATTTTTCCCTATTTTCAATCAAACTTTATCTTTAGTTCATGTAGTTAGGTTTCGAATTTTAGTTTCAAATTTTTAGTGATAGGTGTTATGATTTTAGGGTGTTTATGAAAAAATTTCAGGTCATTTAGAGGTACTTCAATTTTATGTCACTTTTACCCCTAGGGTTGACTTTGACTTTAAGTTTACTTTTATTGTTTGGATTGCATTATCTGATATATGGTGCATGTAAGACCCGAGAAAAAAATTAAATAGTAATTAAATAATTATTTAATAAATGTGGGTAAAGAGAACCTTTAAGGTAATAAATACGGAGTATTATGACGTGGAAAAGTATTAGCTCAAGTGGTTGAGAGTACTTTGATTGTGTGAGAGGACTTGGGTTCGAGTCCTATGTATGTTATTTTTGTGTGTTATTAAATTGGTATTATTTTTATGTATATTAAACGTGTGGTGGAGTTTTATAATAATTGAATTATATTGATTAGTATGAAATATGAATTGGTTGAATGGTTAGGCATTGAGTTGGTATGTGCATGACTGTGGGTTCAAACCTTGGAGGGCCCAAATGAAACTTTATTTTTTTGGCTATTTTGGTCTTGTCTTGAATTTGAAGGGTTAAAGGAACCCTAGTAAACTTAGCAGTCAAGGATGGCTGAAAAGACAAGAGAAAACCAACAATTACCCTACCTTGCAGAGGGTATTGTGAGGTAGACAGAGAGTGAGGAATTGAGAGCGTGAGTGGATCCGTGGGGGCTGAATTGAGAGAAGCCAAGGGAGGTCATTTTGAGTTCAAGGAAAGAAGTAGAAGAATACTCGGGGAAAACTTTAATTCAGGTTAGGGGAGTTCATTTTGTGTGTTTTATGTTTTGCATATGTTTTCATGTTGTTCTGGACTTATTGGAATGTGTAAGATGGACATTGTCACTTCTTTTCGCATTTTCTGGAAATTCCCAGAAACCACCTGGCGGCATTGAAGGCCCGCCAGGCGGCTCATGCCTCCAGAGTTAAATACTGGGTTCGTGTATGCACCGTCTGGCGGCTAGGCTCTGCCCGCCAGGCGGCACAAACTGTTTTGTTCAATTTCTGCGGACTTTTGGATTTTGTGGTGATGTTTGAATGTCTGGAGTAATTTTATGATGTGAGAATAATTTGTATGCTAAATTTGTTATCTGTAAATGCGTAAGTTGGTAGAAAATTGGGTGAATCATCGTGGAAATTAGGGGTTAGGGTTCATGTGAGATTGGGATTGAAAAACATGGATACCTTTGTGATTGGTGCAATGTTTTCGTGGAATTGACATTGACCTGATTAGGTTAGGAAACATGGAAGTTGTGTGCACTCACACGTCTGATAATTTTGTGCGTGGGTTGAATTGGCAGTGCCTGTGAATCATTATTCATGTGGGAAAATGTGACAGAACCCAGAATGGGTATGAACCGCCCAGCGGCACCAAGAATGCCGCCAGGCGGCGCATTAGAGCAGAGAGTAAAATTGTGTTGTTTTCTACAAGTTATGCCTTGGGATGTCGCCGGTATTTTTCTGTGCGAATTTGGATTGGTGGACTGAGTTTTTCTCTTTAGAATTGAGGGTGGTGGACACTTTAGCGTGTTAGGTTTACAGAGGGGGTTTCACTAGGGAGATACAACACACCAATGAGACCTGAGCCTAACCACATAAGGCATTGACACCACTCTCAACCCAAAACCTTAAGGCACTGGGTTTATGGCCCTTGATCCTTATATGGTGCTCTACTTTCTCATTTCTGGTCAATGTGGGACTTAGACTCACACTTGGATTCCTAACAATTGAAAGTGGTGTCAGTGTCTTATGTGGTTAGGCTCAGATCTCATTGGTGTTGTATCTCCCCAGTGAAACCCCCTCTTTAAAACCTGACAAGTGGTATCAGACCTGATGGTTAATATCGGCTCAGACGAGTGCAATATGGTCCTAGTATCGAAAGTCTTCCTGGCAAAGGTCCCAGGTAAGGGTTCCAGGTAAAGCGTGTCCCGTTAAGAATAACGGCGGTATAGAAAATGGCAGAAAATGAGTACTCGTGGTTGGGGGAGTGTACCAATGTGGTTGAAGGGACTCACCCTTGAGGGGGAGATTGTTAGGAATCCAAGTGTGAGTCTAAGTCCCACATTGACCAGAATTGAGAAAATAGAGCACTATATAAGAATAAAGACCCATAAACCCATTGCCTTAAGGTTTTGGGTTGAGAGTGGTGTCAGTGTCTTATGTGGTTGGGCTCAAGTCTCATTGGTGTTGTATCTCCCCAGTGATACCCTCTCCTTTATAAACCTAACAAGTGGTATCAGAGTCGATGGTTAAAACCGGCTCAAACGAGTACAGTATGGTCCTAGTATCGAAAGCCTTCCTGGCAAGGGTCCCAGGTAAGGGTTCCAGGTAAAGCGTGTCCCGTTAAGAAGAACGGTGGTATAGAAAATGACAAAAAAAGAGTACTCGTGGTTGGGAATGCTTCCGCTGGAGGAGGAGTGTACTAATGTGGTTGAAGGGACTCACCCTTGAGGGGGAGATTATTAAGAATCCAAGTGTGAGTCTAAGTCCCACATTGACCAGAATTGAGAAAATAGAGCACTATATAAGAATAAAGACCCATAAACCCATTGCCTTAAGGTTTTTGGTTTATAGTGGTGTCAGTGTGTTATGTGGTTGGGCTCAAGTCTCATTGGTGTTGTATCTCCCCAATGATACCCTCTCCTTTATAAACCTAACAAGTGGTATCATAGCCGATGGTTAAAACCGGCTCAGACAAGTGCAGTATGGTCCTAGTATCAAAAGTCTTCCTGGCAAGGGTCCCAGGTAAGGGTTCCAGGTAAAGCGTGTCCCGTTAAGAAGAACGACGGTACAGAAAAGGACAGAAAAAGAGTACTCGTGGTTGGGAATGCTTCCGCTGGAGGGGGAGTGTACCAATGTGGTTGAAGGGACTCACCCTTGAGGGGGAGATTATTAGGAATCCAAGTGTGAGTCTAAGTCCCACATTGACCAGAATTGAGAAAATAGAGCACTATATAAGAATAAAGACCCATAAACCCATTGCCTTAAGGTTTTGTGTTGAGAATGGTGTCAGTGTCTTATGTGGTTGGGCTCAAGTCTCTTTGGTGCTGTATCTCCCCAATGATACCCTCTCCTTTATAAACCTAACATAGCGGGTGTGTGCACCAAGGGTCATTTTGGGGTATAATTGAGTGTATATAATAAGTTTAGAGGGGTACTGTAAAACTGTAAAAAAAATGTGTTGGGAGCAGATGGGATGAGTTATCACATTGATACCGAGTGAATTGTCTAAATAGGTGGGTAAAGTGAAGAATGCTAAGGGAAGAAATTACTTGGTTTGGGGCGTGAAATAACTGTATATACATATATATGTAGTGATGGCTGCCATATTATGTTCAAAGTGTTTGATAGTTGTATGAATAATGTATTGCAAGTTGGGGCCTTAAGGCCTGCAAAATGTGTCAAAAATCAGTAGCAGTGCGCTACTGGTATGGCACCTGGCGTCACGGGGCGAACCATCAGGCGGTAGAGTGTAAAACAGTGGCAGTGGCCACTGTCAGCGCTAGGCGCCTGGCGGCAGGGATGTGTCCGCCAGGCGGTGACAGAGAATTTCGAATTCTGTTGTGTCAGCGGCGCCTGGCGGTGGGAGTGTCACCGCTGGGTAGTTTTTTGCCAGTATCCGCCTAGCGGTGCCTAGGCGGTATCAGGCGGGTTTTGTGGCTGTATAATTGGTTTTTACTTTGATTAGTGGACTTGAAGGACTAAGTTCACTTCTTTTATGCTTGGGCTTGACGGACTAAGTCCAATAGGGGTCTGGGATGTGCTTGAGTGGTTGAACGCATGATGGGCATGGAACTAGTTGAGTTCCCGTCGGCTACTATTGGGCGATGAGTCCTTAGTATGGTGATTGCATGCGTTGGACGCACGATGGGCAAGGAACTATGATGTTCTCGTCGGCTACTATTGGGCGAGGAGTCCATAGTATGGTGATTGTGTGTGTGCTAGGGTCCAAGTTGAGTAAACTTGGATGTTATACTACAGACGAGGAGTCTGTAGGGATGGACTATGAGCAGGATTGGCTTGTAGGGTTGGACCACGAAAGGGATAGTTTCGTGGAAGCACAGTAAAAGTCCCAGGACCTAGTTTCATATATGACTCATGAAGGAATATGAGATCAGGGGTGGATAATTGGTAATTAACATATATCATCAAAATTTTATTGGGATGGGTATCATATTTAATTTTGTTTTTATATGCATAGCTCACCCTATCTGTGTGTGTGTGGCGATGATCAGATGATTTATTATCCGGGAGCAGATGATTTGACAGGTGAGCCAGGAGACGCTTGAGACTGGAGTGCGGGATCATATGGGGTTTTTGAAGATTTGAATTTTTGATGTATTTATATTTTGGAACATTAGCCACTTTTGGCTTTTATAAGTTGTAATGATTTGAAATTGCGAACAGTTACAATGTCTTGAATTTACGATTTTAATGTTCCCGCGTTTTGGGAAGAGGCGTTTATAAATGAGGAAATTCATATATTATCGTATTTATTTCCTTTTATTTAATTGTTTATGCTATTTTCAAAGTAATATTCCTTAGGGATGTTACAATGCATGACTGGGAAGAATCCTGGTATCTTACAAAAATTAGATTCTGAAATTGATAGGACCTTCCATAGAGGAGTTAGGCATCAAAGGAACCCATGTGTACACCTTCAATATTCTATGAATTTTCCTGATAATCTTGAATTTGTGCATTCTTTGCATTATGAACATTCTGAGCATACTGAACATACTGAAAATTTTAAGCACTCTCATCAATTTGATTTTCATACTGATAACATGGCTCAACCTCCACCTCATGAGAGGACAATGAGTGAGCTTACTACACATGAGTTCACTTATGATAGCTTATGCATCCAGTATCCTAAGGAGGAAGTTGTCTTATGTTCTTAAAACTGGATTAATACATTTGTTGCCAAAGTTTCATCATCTTAGAGGTGAGGACTTATGTGTCTTGAATTTCTTTAGTTTTCATTAGTCAAAGTGTTCATTTTTCCATTCTAGAATACCTAATTTGAGCATATTAGGTTAGATTTCTCACTTAAGGCCATTTTCACATTCTCATAGAATTAGTGTTTGTAAAGTGTTTTTAAACATCATTTGAGTGTGGTTGCATCATTTTTTAAGTCCTAGGGTCCTAAGTTAGTCAATCCTAGTGTTAAGAGTCAAATTTTGCTCATTTAGCCTTTAAATGATGACATAGTTGACTTTAGAGTTGACTCTTTGAACTTCTTCCAAATTGAGTGATTTGACTTTACACTTGTTAGAAGTGATCAAACACAAAAATTTGAGGTTTAGGACCAATTGAGCAAAATTCTTAGTTTTCATGTTTTGGTCATTTTAGCTTAGTTATTCAAGTAGTGTCTAGGTAGAACTAACCATTCCACTTGAGTTTTTGATCAATTTGCAGATCATCTATCCTTAGGCAAGGTTAATTGAAGATTTTAATGCCTAAATGTTCACATAGCAGCAAGGTCAAGTTGGTGACAAAGCATGAAGTGTGCAAAAGTGGTATAATTGACCTTAGAGTTGACTTTTGCCATTTGGACTCCAAATCAAGAGCCAATCATTTGGAGCACTTTAGGATTGCCAAAAAATTTGAGAGGGGGTTGCACATTGAAGTTTGGGCTCATTTGGTGAGAGGTGACTTAATGTAAGGGGGGTTTTAGGGTAGATTTCGTAAGGTGGCATAGGGACACGACCTAGGAGCCTTCCAGCACATTTTGTGCACATTATTTGGACCATGGTAGACCAGATTTGGACAACACCATACCACCTCATGCAGCAGACCTGAAATTCCATCTAAAAACAACCATTTTCACTTAATTTTTGTTTTTGGAAGCTTGGATAGCTCAAGCCTTGGTGAGAGGAAGGTTGGGGGCAACTCCTTGTACTCATTTTTGGTATTGTAATTTGGATTTGAGCTCCAATGAATGAAAATTTCGATATTGTTCATTTGGTCTATGGATTCATAATGTTCATCATCATTTTCCATTAAACCATCACCTTGACTACCACTTTTTGAGCTTGAACTCCATCCTACCTTACCAAATCCAGGTTCCGAAACCAGGCCTATGAATTGGTGTGTCCAAATGACCTCTATACATCATTGTTTCGGAGTAAACAAGATGAATGGGTTTGATTCAAAACCAATGGTAGTAGCCAAGCTCATTTCACTCATATTTCTCCATTTCATTGCAGTCTTGCTACAATTTCGAGTTTCTTCTCATTCCACCACTTCACACACATCACTTTTAAATTCCTTTAACTATTTGCAAGTTTAATTTTGAGTTTTCATCATCAAATCACCAAAACCTCAATTTTGCACTATTTTCACGTACACGCACCATTGGTTACTATTCCATTAAATTTCTCACTCATTTCTTAATCATTTTGAGTTGTGTAAATTCGTGCACATTCCTGGGATGATTTCCAAGCTATTCGAACAATCACACCCATTTCCATCACCATTTCATCAATTCACATTCTTCTGCATATTTTCATATGGATAACTAACCCATGTTATGGTTCCATTCAAATTTAGCATCGCTTTCATGTTTTGATCCAACTTGTGGTTTCGTTTAGCTCTTCTTTATGCTCCCAAACTATTAGCATCAATCATTTTACGATTCCATCCACAAATCACCAAGTTCGAATCACACTTCACTTCTCATTTTTCATTGTTGCATAATTTTGTGGTTGAGCGATTTTACTGATTGTTGATGTAAATTGATTTGAGGGTTTCATTCTTTGCATTATGACGAAGCTATTTGCACATTTAATTACATTTTCGTTGCACGAATTGGTCAAATTGATCGAAATCGCGTTTCTGCTCGAATTTGGGAATTAGGGTTCATGAAATTGGGAACTTTGTGTGTAGTGCACCAAATCGAGCGATTCTAGTTTCTAGATTTAATTGAGACCATTTATAATCATTCTGCATCATTACATTTTCAATGGTATCATCAAAAGATCCTTATCTGAGGATACCATGCACTTTGTTCAGAACATGTTCTTGATTTTGGGCATATTTCGAGTTTGATGAATTTGGACCAATTGAGTCATTGCATTAGCCTAGTTTTGATCATTGAACATTTTTTGAGCATTTAGGATTAGCTAATCATCATTCCCTACCATTATGTGCATTACATGTCATGCATTCATGCATAGTTCATGGTATTTTTTACATTTGATGATTTTGAGATTTCTATTTTTAAGTGTAGATTTTAAATAATTTTCTCCACCACAGTTCAAGTACAAACATTGCACTTGACTCTAGCCATATTTACAGATTGATTCCCAAAGTTCTTCCTATGCTGCATTTTTAAGGAAAATTGGATTTTCAAGAACCCATGTCAGTACTGCCTGAGGTTTCTTGAAAAATCTATATATGTTTTTGTAGTAAGGAGATTAACCTAATTATATTCATGTATAATCTTAGTACATTTTATACTTTATCAAATATAAAAGAAGACTGCACAATATTGTATTTTTAAGAGACAAGACACACATCTTACAAGATTTATTATTAAATTTAAAAATACTATTTTACAAATAAAGCATGACCATGCTTTATACATAGTTATTTTCAACGCTATTAATCAAAATCATACGTTTTAGACTTTTCCTTAATATGTTTGATGCAAAGGACAATTATGTGTTTCATTATTTAATTGTATACCCTTGGAATTTGTCTTTTCTTATGGTCCTTTTCAATAGCTAACTGTTGTGTTGGTTGTTATCCATGTGATAACCTTCTATGAATATGCTGAATGCACGAGTAGACTTAGATGTAGATACTAGAGTTTCGTTTTGATTCACATATTAAAGGACATAACCATAAGGATAAGATATTATATTCTTCTTTTGAAGCAATTCATATGTATATCATGTTATCTTTTCCAAACCTTATATTATCAAGTGATTGTCAAGTATCTCTATTATCCTTTATGGAATCGTTTTCTTTTTCTGTTAAAGTAAACTACTTATTACTTAAACTATTTGTAGTTAAATAAACTTCTACAAAATATGTGTACGATAGTATGATAGTATTTTGCTTAATACTTCTACAAAATAATAAATATAGTTAATTTATTTATGAGATGAAATTAGTTTACGGGTAAGTTTAAAAATAAACTTTTTAAAAGTCAATATATTTTTAATACTTTCTTTTATGGAAAAGTTTTTTTTGTTGTTTGCTGAAACTTGTGTCTATGTTCTATCCCTATAGGAAATTATTAATAAGAACTTGATTTGTTTTATAGTTATTCTGGTGACCTATATTTTACTTAAAATTTTAGATTTAATATGTTTTTAGCTCCTAAACTAGGACGTAAAATGTGATATTTTTAGTTCTTAAACTTTAAAAATGAATTGATGTAGTTATTTTAACTCAATTATGTTAAATTTTTTCAACGTGTCAAATGTGTTTCCTAGTTGACATTGAAGCGAAAACGTGTTAAACGATGTAAACAACTCAAATGTTAACATAAAACATGTTTAACAACATAAAAAGAAAGAAGGAAATTAACGTAATGTGGTTAAAAAGATTATATCCATTGACTTTTAAAGTTTGGTGACCAAAATGTATCAAAATTTCAAACATAAACAAATTCCAATTTCACGTAATGTTCTGAGACTAAAAAATATTTAACCCTAAAATTTTTATTGTTAGTTTTTATAAACAACATACTAGAGTTTTACCATTTTTATTCTAATTTAAATGTCACTTGTTCTTATAGAACTCAACATACCTCGTAAAGATATCCTTCAACTCTTCTCAAAGTATATCTTAGACCCACGATAGGTGTTAAAATGTTCTTACATAACCGAATATACCTTGTAAAGATATCCTCCAACTTTTTACACGCACTTTAAGCTACAACTTCACACCTTCAAGCCATAATGTCCAATGTACTATCTCCTCAAAACTGAAAGAGGTGTGTAATTGCAGAAGACAATCTGACGATCAACTCACCTAAGTGTGTCAAACAACATTGAATGTATAATAATAAAAACGTAATTAATTTACCTCGTGTACTGACTTAACTATCTTAATTAACTTTGTCTAATACTCTGCTTAATATATTTTAGCCTTTGTCTTAACCTAATCCTATTTTTGTTAATTTTAAAGAAATAATCGATATGGTGTCTCCGACCAGATATATTTAGACCAAATACATATCAGTCCAGATAGTCGAGATGTAGTCGAACATGTATATTACATCCCTTATTATCCATTTTTGAGTAATTTATATCGGTTTTTTATAAATTTGTTACGTATTTTTCTTCCACGAGTAATCTTAGTATTTATATTTTTACTTACACCGTTTGACAGGTAAAAATAAATTACTATACTTAAATTTTAATTTAAAAATATAATAGTTTTCGTACTTTTCTGGTGAAACATTTTTTTCTTATAGAAATAAGTTTATTAAAATTTTAGAAACTCTTTTGCCATGTATACCAGTTTTACAGTAATTTCTCATAATAAATAACTATTTTTTATTAAGCAACACATTTACATATTTACCGGAGATTCTCTGATAAAAATACCATTGTTATTACAGCTAAAAACTAATTATTAAGACATTATTAAAAGGGGATAAACTATATGGAACATATGCACATCGAAATTAAATATAAAAGAAACGTCATCACCTTTACAGATTAATTAATATAGATGGAGAAAATAGTCCTTATTTTGCTGGCAAGGTCTAATTTGCGTTTTATTTATATCTTCCTTCGTAATTTTGGCATGAAGCTTAGATAAGAAAATTAAGATTGTGTTATATGTCTCTTCAATATTTTATGTACCGTCTCCTCTCTCTTTAAAACTTCTTTATTTAGAAGGATGTTATATTTTTAAGGAAGCACTAATAAATATTTCAAAAGTATTAATACAAGTTAATAATATGTATAGCATCATCCTGCTTTTCAGACTTTTGTTTATTTGACAAATATGTTACCAAGGTATTAATTAACAGGTAGACAGGTGCATTATTAATCTTGAAAGCGTGGAATGAAAAATAAAGAAATAATTGAATCCTCTTTCCCACGTCACAGAGTTTGATAACTGCTTAAGAAACCAGCAATTGAAAAATGCGCTCTCTCACGGGGGCAATCCACAGTCTCCTCTGATTCTCCCGGTAGAGACCTTTCTTCCCTTCATCCAACGGCTAAGAGTTTCCTTAAGATGCCACGCGTCACTAGGCGACGCAGATTGCAATTGATCCCACGCAACAGAGTATGCAGGTGTGTTCTTGACGCGATTCCTTTGCTGAGAATGAAGAAAGAAGGTATTAGGTAGGTGAGGTGAATTTAAGAGACTCACTCCTACCCTACTAAGATACGCTTATAGGGGTGGGGGATCCGCAATAGAACAGAGATGACTAATCTGCTAATACAAACAGAAGAACCCTCTCAGAGTCAAACTCCGCTTCTAATTTCAATTCAACATCAACAACAAGCAGAGCAAAATGGAGATACTGATACCAGTACTAATAGCAATAATAATGATAATAACAAGAACGATGATGGTGACGGTGATGGAGAGAATGATGATGACGATGAGGAGGAAGAGGAGGAGGAGACTGAAGTGGGGGAGAGCTTGGCGCGGTTGGAGTGGTTTCTCACGGTGTTAGGGTTCAACCAGCACTCGGTGTTGAGTTTGGTGGTTTCGTGGAGTGTGTTTGCGGCGGTTGGAGTGGCGGCGCCTCTTCTGGCGCTGTCCATGTGTAAGTGCGCGGAGTGCGATAGGTATGAGATTCAGAGCTTTGAGATGGTGATCGTGGCGTTTCAGGCGACTCTCGCCGCCGTATCCTTGATCTGTCTCTCTCACAACCTCCGCAAGTACGGTCTCCGCAGGTTCCTCTTCGTCGACCGCTACTCCGGAAAGATGCATTGCTTTCACCGCGACTATGTCGCTCAGATTTCGGTCGGTTTCCTTTTTTTTTTTTTGTTA
>Ga0214543_1005963_pt1 | contig 22021 bp, 28 predicted proteins | sample CNSS2metaG_FD_160094 | JGI IMG/M metagenome (GOLD analysis project Ga0214543, IMG submission 160094) | Root nodule microbial communities from cowpea collected in UCLA plant growth center, Los Angeles, California, USA - CNSS2 | ecosystem: Host-associated > Plants > Roots > Nodule | place: USA... | reverse complement strand
ATATATATTATTTTTAGTTAAAGTTTTACTATTTTAATTTTAATTATTTTTCTATTTTATTTTTAATTTTATTTATTTTGTTGATATTATTATAATTATTTTATTTATATATTTAATGTGTATAGTATTTTCTATTTTATTTGAATTTTTTTTTAATTTTATTGAAAATTTAAATATCTAATTTTAATCATATTTTTAAAATTTGTTGAATTTTATTTTTTTATATTTTCAAATTTAAATTTATTTTAATATAATTTATCAAAAATTTAATAAAAATAAAAAAAGAATTAAAAAAAATCATATTTAAAATAATATATATATATATATACATGAAATAAAGAAATTTTATATATAAAAAAAAAAAAAATATATAAATATATATATATATATATATATATTTTTTTTTTCTTTTTTTTTTATTTCAAAGTTTTATTATTTTAAAATCAATTTAAATATTAAATAAAATTAAATGAAGTAGAATACATTTTTTATTTTTATTAAGAAATATGAAAACATAAAAAATAAATAATAAACTGAAAAAACAATTAAAAATTAGAAAACATAAATTTTAAAAAGAACTTAAAATATTTAAAATAGTATTAATTTTTACTTCCATCCTACAATTTTCATTCACTAACAGGGGTTCTTGTCTTACTTAAAAATTGTCAAAATCCTCAACTCATCCACACATGAGGAGTTAAGCATTAATATGTGGGGAATAGTGTTGTAGATTCTGGACTGCATCTTTTTAAAAGTTTGAAATATCGTATTGTCATCACACATTGTAGGGATTGACACACATTTTCCTTCATACAATTTCCATAACCTAAAAACTGAATATCCACCATCAAACGTGTTTCTGGTGCTTCAAAATTGTCAAAATCTTCAACTTATCCGTAAGTGGGGAGTAAAGAATTAATATGTGGGAAATACCATTGTAAATTTTGGACTGCAAGTGTATATTTAAAAAAATTTAAATATGGTATTGTGATCACACAATTCAGTCTCTTAAACAAATTTTCCATCATATAATTTCCGTTATCTGTCGTGGGTGCTTGTCTTACTTAACAATTGTCTAAATCCTCAAGTCATCCGTAAGTGGGGAGTCAAGAATTAATATGTGGGAAGTAGTGTTCCAAATTATGAATTGCACTTGCAGGTGGTTACAAAAATTAAATTATCTTTTTATGATAACACAATGTAGTCACTGACACACATTTTTCTTCATACAATTTTCCTAACCTAAACATTGAATATCCACCATCAAATGTGCATATTTAAAAAAAATAAAATAGGGTGAACTTTTGGTGGTGACATTTAATTTTTTCTTTTTTTAAAGTACTGCAATTGATGACCAAAATATCCAACATAACTCCCCATTTCTACCATTACAACTGCCCACATAAGTCATGATTAACTTTGGAGACTTTTTTTCATGTACACCATGCAAAGAAGACGCTATTAAACCAATGACGTAAGTTCAGATACGACATCAAATATTAATCCATACATAATGTCATAAAAAAATAGGTACTTAGTACTTAAAAAAAAGTTCAAGTAAACACAAATACTTTGTTACATTGCACACACTAAAGTCGTTAATGGAAATTAAGTACTAATCACAAAGATTACTAAACACACTACTCAGACTTCCCTAAACACATAAAGAACTAAGTTTTAGTCATCGATTTATTGCCTGTAGCTGAGTTTATTGCATCCATGTTGTCACTTTCAGGAGGATGTAAGGTCACTGAAAGCTTCATTGGGAGATCATGTGGGAGTGGAAGGAAGAAGGTAACCATGTTGCGAACGTGAGGAGCTTAATTGTTTCATATTGGTCCCCTTCTCCTAACACAGGCTTGTGAAACCATACATCTTTGACTCTTCTTCCCTGATTGCAGCAACGATAGCTTGCAATTTCTTCTTTCAACATCTGTAAATTCATAGTAGTAGACACATAAAAAGCACAATTAATACGACCTTCATAGTTAATAGCAACAAGAAAACTATTGTGAATGTTATTCTCGTGATGGATCACCATCCTTGTTTTGGTAATAAACAGTTATGGTTATGAACTAAACGACCTAATAATTTATAAGCGGATTGGTTACTTGATAGTCAAAAAAAATCTTGACCCCTCCATTAAAGTGGGTTCACGTGACAAAGTAAAGTGGGATAAAGCTTGATTGACATTCATCGTGCAGTGTGTATATTAACTATGCATGTGATGTTGGTATCACGTGATGACATTGACTAAAGCCTACCACTTATCAGGTTCAGTGCTTTTAATTTTAACTTGACATATCACATGCCAAATAATTAAAGCTGCAACACATAGGGAAAATCACTACATCACTAACCACTATGAAAAACAATCCAAGGTTGTTTTGCAAAATGGATCTAAATCTTGTGCGTTCGATTAGTCTACTTTGAATCTAAACCATTAGCATAAACAAACAAAAATTGTCATTGTTGTAACCTACACTGAGCCATTCAGGCTATAAATAATGTCCTTCATCAATTCATTCATCAATCTAATCAAGTAAGTGCAAACTCCTACCCCAAAAATGACATCTACAACATTCACTGTGTTGATGTACTTCAATGGCAACATCTATGTTGAAGATACCTATTCCGATAAATTCATTAGCTCCAACACGGCATGGGTGACCATAACAAATACCATGACGCTGTCCCAACTTAAGCAGGCAATCTTCAAGGAATTCAATTGTGCAACATTGGACGACTATGAAGTAGACTTACGTTACAAGTTATCGATCTTCATATCGGGCGACATTACATACTACCGATCTTGTACGATGTGTGGAGATGACGATGTTGAGTCCATTTTTTACATGGGAATGGCAAAAGCATGTCATCTTTCAATTGAGATAATGGCGTTTATTACAGCAAGACAAAACAACACAATCCATGACGAAGTTTATTTTGATTTTTCTAATAACTTCAACATGTCCCTCAACTTAGATTGAGGTTTATATTTTCTTATTTGAAGTATGTATTTTTATTTATGATGTTCTTCTTCATCAAATGTTTATGCAACTTTTAATTTCAATATACAATCATATACCAAACTACTAACCGGTCCGTCTACCTCAATTATTTCTCAAACTCCTACACATCACAACACCCAAAGGTCCTCTCCTCCAGCTATCATAGAAGTTGAAAACCTAGGTCTACCTACAGCATCCTTAGACGCGTTAAGTGAAGATGAGGGCAATATACTTTTTGATCAACATGATGACCATGACCAAACCCTAGATGTCCACCCCATACAACAACAACACCCTCACCCTCACCCTCAGACACATGTCCCCTATAACCCACCACAACACTTCCAATTATATGAAGAATACAACCAGACCCCACACTAGGAATTCCCAAACGCTTATGACCACCACACAATGTTGCATGACAACTTTGAGCACGATGTTGGTACATTGACCCAAGGAATGAGGTTTCTGTAAGACCCAAGAAAAATTAAATAGTTATTTAAATAATTATTTAATTATGGCGGGTAATGGAAACATTTAAAGCAATTAATGTGTGGAACTATGACGTGGATAAGTACTAGCTCAAGTGGTTGAGAGTATTTTATTGTGTGTGAGGACTTGGGTTCGAGTCTTATGTGTGTCAATTGAATGTTATTTAATTTATGCCTTTTTGTTTAATTATATATTGAATGCGTGGCGTGATGATAAATTCCTAAAAAATTGTAGGAGTTATCATGAAAGATGAATTGGTTGAATGGTTGTGAAATTGACTTGGTGAGTGATGGGTTGTAGGTTCAAACCTTGTTGAGAACTAATCAATTTTCTTTTTGCCAAAATTTCGTTAGTATGAATATGAAAGGGTTTAGGAACCCTAGCAGCCAATCGATAGGTAATTCAGAGGGCTGGGAACATCTTGTTAGGGGACTTAATTAACCATTAAACCTTCATTATATTTAATTTTCGTTTTGGTGGTAAAAAGGGTAATTAGAGAGGTATTGATTCAAGAAAAGAGAGAGAATTAGCAAGAGGAGAGGTATTAGGACTGGAGTGTGAACATTGGGTAGATAACGGTTCGTGTGGGCGTACTGCAGAGAGGAGTTGGAAGGGAAAAACAGTGTGACAGGTGCAAACAAGTGAGGAGGAGGTTTTGCTGCGAGGCACACTCACCAATTCGGGTTTGAGAGCGGGAGATCCAGGTAAGGGGAGTTGCTCTATGTGTTTTCTTTTAGTTATATCAATTACACTGTGTCGCATGATCGAAATTGCATGTTATCTGTTAGTTTGTGCACTGTTTCATCGAAGTTTTTGGTTTTTTTTTCCAGAAACCGCCTGGCGGTTCAATCCCTACCGCCAGGCGGCACATCAGTGATGAGCCTTGTTCTTGTTTTGGTTTGAATCGCCTGGCGGCGATGAATTCCTGCCAGGTAGCGCGACATCGTTCTCGGTCTTTGTTGTTGTTTGTTGCTATTCGTGCAAGTGCGTATGTGTTTTCTGTGGTTGATGTGAGTGAGTTCTATTGGATACCTTTTTGGACCGAAATGGATTACCAAATTAAGGAATGGTAAGGGTTGAGGGATGATAATGTGTGAATTGATTTGGGTTGCACATGAGGGTGAATATAAAGCCACTTTTATGAATCAAATTGAGAGTAGAAAGTTAGTATGTAATGCAAGTATGGTTGCATCTTGGTGACTGAAATTGGTAGGGATGGAAATTGGAAAATGGACTGAGTACGTGATAGGAATGGAGAATCCTGTGATTCTGCAGAACACTGGTGTACCGCCTGGCGGCAAGCAGCACGCCGCCAGGCGACGTGGGTGCAAGTACATCTTTTGCGTGCTTAAAAGAGGGAGAAGAGGGTGGAAGTGAGTAGAATTGGGATGAGTCATGTTTTTAGACAAATATTGATAAAGTTGTAAGAGATAAATAACCTGTAGTATAAAATTAGGGAAATTGGATTAAGTATGAAGGCATGAGCATGATATGGTAAGATTGTAAGAAGTGTAATTTGAAATAGTAAGAACAAGAATTTTAGTGACAAGTCTCAGATTTGAATGAACACACTTATTGGTGTCGCAGCTGGAATAAGAGATAGTTGGATTAAGATTTGAGGTTATACCTATGATTTGTGTAGAATGAATTATGAATTAACTGAGTAGGAAGTGTGGTACTGTGATAAAGCAATTTGAGTAGAGAATGTGGTATGGGAAAATATACTATGTGGCTTTTATTAGGAAATAGGAGAGCTTACGGTATAATGTTGGAAGAAATTGGTGCATTGTAGGTGTGATAGGGAGTTTGGAATGGGAGTTATAGGTACTGTAATCAGTCAAGAGGTTGGCTAGGAAATCCAGAATGAGAGTGGGGTTAACCAATATTGTTTTGCTACCTTGGAGAGATTAAGGAAGTGTGGGATAATTTGAAAAAGAGACGAAAACATGACTGGTATGGTACTGTCACAGCGCCTGGCGGTTGGACTGGGTGCGCCAGGCGGTCGAAGACCTAAAAAGGGGGTCTGCAGAGGTTGGCGCCTGGTGGTGAGGTGAGATCTGCCAGGCGGACATGAGGCAATGAGCTTTCTGTTCGAGGACATAGCGCCTGACGGTGGGACGTAAACTGCCAGGTGGCCTGAACCTGTTTCGCTAGGCGGTGCTGGGTGATGCGCTAGGCGCTTGCGTATCAGGTTATGAGTTGTGTGTGTTGCTTTTAACTGACAATGACACTATGCTTGGATCGGGAGATGCTGTGCCATGAGCGGGTAGGCTCATAGATGGTGGTTAACATGTGATGATATGAGCGGGGAGGTTCATATCCAGTTACTCTCACGTGGGGATACGACCGAGGTAGGTTCGCATGTTCCGTGCTCATGGTTGAGAGATGCCACATGCGGGGAGGTACGGGGCTGGTGGATCACATGTGTTGGACTACGGGCAGGCAGGTTCGTAGAGCAGGACTACGAGCGAGGAGGTTCGTAGAGCAGGACTACGAGCGGGGAGGTTCGTAGAGATAGGACCACGAGCGGGCATGTTCGTGTGAGCATCATATTCTCGAGTCCAAGGCTAACCTGTTGTGTGATCTGAAGGCTACAAAGCCTTGGGGTTAAGGTCTTGGCCAAGAACTATGTAGAATGAATAAGATGCGTGTATGATTTATTTTGCATATTGTATACCTGTTATTTTATTTTTCTCAACTCACCCTTTCTGTTTGTGTGTGGCGATGATCGTGTGATTCGTTACACGGGAGCAGATGTTGAAATAGGTGGAGCTGAGGATGTCCAGCCGACGGAGTGAGGGCTAGCTTTGGGATTAGAGCTAGGGTTTTTTTCTCTCATGTATTTACTATATTTTATTATGAACATGAATTTTGGAAACTTGTAACACTTTAATGTTTATGTTATGAGTTTTGGCGCGTGCTTTTCATGAATTTAAATTTTCCCACGTTGGGAGTATTATTAATGCGACTTTTGATTTAATTTATTTTAAGTAATATTCCTTAGGGATGTTACAGTTTCAAACAAAGGAACAACTTCTAGATGCTTTAAATAGGTACCACATAACAAACCATTGCATCTACAAGACCACACACTCAAACACGACAAGGTTGAGGGTGCAATGTGTGCAACACGTGTGTCCTTGGAAATGTCAGGCAATATTACGTACAAGGGACCAAGTGTGGTAAATTAGACAGGTTGAAGGTGTGCACACATGTGCAACACAACTCATAACGCAAGACCATAGGCACATGGGCTCAAGAATAATATCTCAACATGTAAGGCAAATAGTGGAGTCAGACCCATCCACACCAATTGCAACAATAATTTCTTTCATCCAGACCTCTATGGGATATAACACAACCTACAGAAAGGCATGATTGGCGAAACAACAAACAATTGAAGATGTGTACGAAAATTGGGAACAATCTTACAACCGATTGTCGTGCCTACTACAAGCCATGCAAACTTATTTGCCTGGGATTGTATACAAGTTGAAAACTAGTCCAATTACAAACGGGGAGGAGGTCCTAGAAAACCAACAACACTTTCGAAGAGTGTTCTGGACATTCAAACCATGCATTGATGGCTTCCCATTTTGCAAACCAATAGTGCAAGTGGATGGAACCTTCGTTTATGGAAGGTATAAGGGTACCCTTCTAGTAGCTGTTGCACAAGATGGGAGAAATAACATTTTCCCATTGCATTTGCTATAGTAGAGGGTGAAACTGCCGAAGCTTGGTTTTTTTTCCTTAAAAACCTAAGGACACACGTTACGCCTCAACAAAATTTGTGCTTAATGTCAGACCGCCACAATTCAATCAGTGCAGCATTCAACAGGCCCAGTAGTGGCTGGACTGAAGGGAACTGTGTGCATGTGTTTTGTATTCGACACATTGCACAAAATTTTACAAAAAGATTCAAGAATACAACTCTGAAAAAGGACCTCGTCAACATGGGTAAGTTATTATATGTAAATTTGTCTTTTTAATTTTTTTGGCTATTAATTTTGCACACCCATTATTAGAAAATAAATTCTTCTTATAATTATATTTGTAGCGTACGCATTGACGGAGCCACGATGTAACTACTACTACAACATCATTAGAGAAGACAACCCAGAAGCAGCATCTTGGGTAGACCAAATTCCAAGGGAGCAGTGGTGTCTTGCATATGATCAAGGAAGAAGGTGGGGTCACGTAACAACGAATCTAGCTGAAGCAATAAATTCTGTCCTGAAGAAGACAAGGAATTTGCCCATTTCATCCATAGTATTGGCCACGTACACCAGGTGCAACACATACTTCACAAAAAGAGGTAGGCAAATAACTGCAATGGCCAGTGCTGGTCATGTGTACTCTGAATACGCGACCAACTTCCTACAAGATGCGGACTCCAAGTCAAACACGCACCATGTCGTTGAATTTGATAGAAATACCACAAGATTCAGAGTGGAAGAGATGGTCAATCCCAGAGAAGTACGTCCTGCAGGAAAATTTGTGGTTAGATTAGATGAAAGGTGGTGCGATTGTGGAAAGTTTCAAAAAATACATCTACCATGTTCACATGTTATTGCAGCTTGCAAGCATGCACATCACGACTTCAGCATGTACATAAGTCCCCATTATAGGCTGGATGTCATCATGAAAGTATATGACAATTTATTTGGCGAGTTAAGACATGAAGAATATTGGCCACCATACCAAGGGCCACAGGTTTGGCCTCATCCTACCACAAAAAGGAGCGAGAGGGATCGTCCTAAATCAAGTAGAATTAGGACTGAGATGGACATTAAGGAAGGAAGACAATAAAAAAAGTGTTCCTTTTGCAGAACTGAAGGACACACAAGAAATCATTGTCCTAATAACCCTGCACTTAGATGATTCACATCAAACCACTTAGTTTATGTTGTACTTTTAATTGTGTTCAATAAACTTGTACTTCATTCAATTCAATGGTACATCTTTTCTTATTATCTTTTATTGTTACTTATTTTACATAAACCAAAAACAAATAACAAAATTATTTAAAATACAATAATGAAATGCTTTTAAATTATTTTAGTTATTTCCATCATTTTTAAAATATTTTTAACAAATTTTCAAAGTTTATAATATACAATTTTTTAAAATTATCAGAAATTAAAAGATAACTGTAATTTTGATATTTATAAACATCTATTAAAAATAACTAATACTACGCAAATTATAAAAATAAATTAAATTGACTTTTATATTTTCAAATTACACATAAAATAACTTACTACACAATACAAAATCTATTTTTAAATCAACAAATTTAAAAAGAAAAAAATATTATTTATTATTTTTTTCTTTCAAATAATACCTAAAATAACTAAAAATACAATACTATATCTATTTCTAAAAAAATATATATTTAACCTTTAATGTAAAATTTTTACAAAAAATAAAAGATAAAAAATAAATCTTATATCTATTTTATTAAAAAAATTAATTCTAATTTATTTAAAAAAAAAACCAAGTTCAGAATTCGGATCCTTGAAGACCGAATTCTGACTTGGAATAAAAAAATAGGTTTAATTACTCGTAAGGTACCCAATTTGGGTCAAGGGTGTCAATTTGGTATCCGGCGAAAAAAAAGTTTCAATTTGATATCCAAGTTATTTTAAGTGCATCAATCAGGTACATTTTCATTGACGACGTTAGAGTCATTAACGTTGACGAATGAATAGGGTCTGTTGACACAAATATTTGACATGTGGTATGGCACTTATTTCTGACGTGGTATTTTCAAAATAACTAATAAATGAATTTGCGTTTGAATTAAAAAATAAAGTCTTCGAATGTGTTAAGTTTGGAAAGCCGAAAAGGTGAGTGAGAAGTGAGAAGGACTGGAGGAAGAAACGATCGGGGTTTCTGCAAAATCGAAGGGCGAATCGATCGGAGAAGGTGAAATTGTTCGAAGAAGGTGAAATCGTTCGGAGAAGGCGATCAAAGGTATGTTTTTTTGAGACCCCTGTTCTTCGTTCTCTTCAGGGCATGGCTTTAGGGTTTTTTTATGCGAATGCGTTTGCTTTGAAATTGGTGTGTTGGTATGCTTTAGTGTGTTGTTTTTATACGCGTTTGTCGGTTGAATGTGCTTTTTAAGTAATGTGGTTGGGTGTGTATTTGTTTAATCGATTTTGTGGTCCACCGTTTGTGTGAAAGTGACGGTGTTGAAGTTGTGGTCCCCCATTTTAAATTGTTTGTCGGTGTGTATGTGGTATTGACTGTAAATTTGGTATTATTGTTTGGGCAATTTTATAGATTACAGATGGACGACCACTAAAATACGTGGGTGAGAGCAATACCCTGACATGTGACCTAGATAGGTGGAGCTACTTCGAAATAATGTCCATTCTGAAGGAAATGGGGTATGTGAACGTCAAAGAGATGTGGTATTCAGTGGGCGGAGGTTCGGTGTTGGATGGAAGGTTAGAGTTGCTAAGTGATGACAAAGGGGCATGCCATATGGTGAATATTGCCATACTCAATGGCCAAGTGCATCTTTTTGTTGTACACATGGTATTTGAACCTCAGATAGTTCATTTGTTGGAGTATGGTGGTAATGAGGTTACAGTTGATGAAGGAGTTGATGTGTGCTGCTGCAGAGGTAGGAGAAGACGGTGGAGTTAGAGCTGCTGCAGAGGTTGGAGAAGATGTTGGAGTTGGACCTTCTACTGAGGTAGATGGTGGAGTTGGGATTGGATCTACTCCAGTAGTTAATGTGGATGTTGGGATAGGAGGTAGTGCAGCTGTTGGAGAGGATGGTGGAATTGGAGCTGCTGCAAAGGTTGGAAAGGTTGATAGTGGATATGAAGCTGGTGCAGAGGTAGGAGAGGATGATGGTGGAATTAGAGCTGCTGTAGAGGTGGGAGAGGATGATGGTGGCACAAAGGTTGATGATGGTGCAGAGGTTGAGGTAGAAGCTGAGGATAATTCTGCTGTAGAAGTTGGGTTGGATGGTGGTGCAGAGGTGTCCGAGGAGGAATCATCTGAGGGCAGTAGTGAGAGCGATGAAGATTTTGATGTTCATAGTTGGAATGAATATGAGGAGGAATTATCTGCTGCTGAAGGAGATGATGGTCTGTTTGATGTACCTATTGGAGGAGATGATGCATCTGAAGATGAACTTTTTTGAATTCAGAATTAAAGAAGGTAAGGTTGGTGGAGTGAGAGGTTCATCATCCCAAAAGCCCAACCTTAAACTTGTGGACCAAAGAGGATTCTCTGATACAGAATGGCAATCTGAAACATTAGATAGTGATACAAGTGATGAAGATAGAGATAGATATGGGAGTTTTAGTATATTTTCTCAACCAAAAAATATGGAGGACTATAATTGGGAGGAACACTTTACTGATGTAATTAGGACTTATGGGGTGCACAGTGGGAGGAAGCTGAAAATATTTAGAAATGACAAAAGAAGAATTTGTGTTAAGTGTTTAGGTGCGAAGGGTAAGTGCAAGTGGTATGCCTACTGTGCTTACAAGGCTGCCCAAAGCACTTGGCAATTGAGGAAAATAATTAACAACCATACTTGTAGTCGTGAATTCAATGTGAGGCTAATGACTTCTAAAGGGTTGAGTGGACGGTTGGAGAAGACATTAAGAGAGAATCCAGGTGTGAAATTGACTGCCTTGAAAAACAAGATTGGAAGGAAGTGGAATATAGGTGTTTCTAGGTCTATGACCTTCAGGGCAAGGACAATGGCATATACAAACATAGATGGATCATTTAAGGAACAATATAAACGCATTTATGATTATGCAAATGAACTTTTAAGGTCCAATCCGGGGTCAACTGTGAAAGTTCATGTTGAAGAGAATGAAGGGAACCCAATATTCAAAAGACTTTATGTCTGTCTGAAGGCCTGCAAAGACAGCTTTGTCTCTTGTAGGCCCATAATTGGTGTAGATGGCTATTTTTTGAAGGGCAAATATGGTGGTGAGTTGTTGACAACTGTAGGAAGAGATGGAAATGACCAGATGCTCCCTTTGGCATACGCAGTAGTTGAGGTTGAAAATAAGGAGACATGGAATTAGTTTTTGGATTTATTGATTGGAGACCTTGGTGGGCCTGAACTTTGCTGCACTTATACATTTATTTCAGATCAACAAAAAGTAAGTTTATTGACCTTTTTCTGTCACTTTTCAAATTTTTATGCAACTGCTATTCTTTTAATACTGCTATACTTTACATTACTTTGATAGGGACTGCTCCCAGCATTGCAAGAATTGTTACCTGGTGTGGACCAAAGGTTTTGCTTGAGGCACATCTATTCTAATTACAGAAAGAAATTTCGTGGAAAAAATCTGAAGTTGTTGTTATGGAAAGCAGCCTACTGCACACATTCTCAAGCATGGGAGGCAGTCATGAGGGAAATTAAAGAAGTTAATGTAGACGCATTCAAACACTTGTTAGCCATCCCACCAAGGTATGTTGTACTAATTCCTGCAGTACATTGTATATATTGTGAACTGTTTTTGAAGTCAATTTTTTTTTTCAATATAGGTTTTGGTCTAGGTCCAGATTTATAGCCACACCTACATGTGATACTATGGTGAATAATATGTCTAAGGGGTTTAACAGTACAATTCTGGATGCAAGGAGCAAACCAATAATCAGTATGATGGAAGAAATTCAGATTTATCTCATGAAGAGATGGGCAAGCAATAGAAAGAAGATTAGTACATTTGAAGGTACAATCTGCCCATGAATTAAGAAGAGAATGGAAGAGTAGGCAACGAAGACTAAATATTGGCTTCCAAGGTAATACTGATACATTATTGTGATAATGTTACAATTCATTTTGAAATGTGAATTCACTTTATTTTTTTGCACTCATAACAGCTGGTCAGGACAAAGATTGTTTGAGGTGAGTCATATGTCAATGATTGGAGAACAATTTGTGGTTGACATTGACAAACAAGAATGCAGCTGTAGAAAGTGGACCATAACAGCAATCCCATGCTGCCATGCGCTGACTGCTATAAGATTTTTAAATCTGAATGCTGAAGATTTCCTTCCACATTGGTTTCTTGCATCTACTTATGAAGAGACATATTTGTCACTCATATACCCTGTCAACGGACCTCATCTGTGGGAGATGACTACTGCAAATGATGTTTTGCCTCCAACAAAGAGGGTCCTGCCAGGAAGACCGAAAAAGAAAAGAAGATTGGAGGCTTGGGAATTGAGGAAGGATGACACTCAACTGAGACAAGGTGGTACCTTATGTAGAGAAATTGGCCACAAAAGAACAAGCTACCCACATGCTTCTCCTGCACCAGCAGAAACTGCTCCATTTGGAACACAACAAAACACACCTACAGACCCTACTCAACCAAGTAAGAAAACTCCATAAACTGAGCATACTCAACCAAGTCAGCCTACTCCACCAATTCAGTCTACTCAACCAAGTCAGACTACACAAGTCCCACAGCCACACAATGACACTCTTCCAACACAAGCAAGTTAGACTAGTGCAGTCCATCAAATGTAGTCTACTACAACAGCAACCTACAGAGAAAAATTGTCGTTCAGGAGGGGCCCAATACTGAATCCGTGATTGTCCAATACTATGTGAATTTAAATTTTATTTGCTGTTGTGTTTGGAAGATCAAATTGGAAAAAACTTTTGTAATCTGGTGGTGTATTTTGGTTTGTTTTTTTAGAAGCATTATGTATATTGAACATCCACTTGGTACGAACATCAATTACCATCTTTTGAGTAAGCAGAACAATATTCAATGAATATGATATTGGGTAATTATGCACACATTGGCTTATTACTGGATGGAAATGTTTTTGGCTTATTATGTATAGGTTGCCTTATTATTGTTGGATGAATATGGTAATCCAGTTTGTGTGCTTTCATGGTATAGTTTTTTGTGGTTTCATTACAAGGCTATATATGATTGCTGGATGAATATGATGCTCCAGTTTGTATGCTATCATTCCAAATATAGTTCAAATAAAGTGATAGGAAAATTTACTGCAAAGCTATTTTCATTCCATAATCAAAATCCATTACAATAACATAACGTAAATACAAACATTCTAACCCATGAAACTGCATCCACACCCACTGTACTCCATCCAGGTTACAACAAAATCAAAAAATTTTGCTCAACTTACAAACCAATATTACGTTCACCAGTCCCAGAAAACATATTACCCATGTTAAAAACCTAATCCTTTTCTCAGACACCATAACTGATTTTTCAAGAGCATATATTTTTCTCCTTTGTCTTCGTATGGTTGCATCTCTTTCATCCCCATTGTCTTCGTTGAACCACTTGAAATAATTGCATCCTTTAGATTCTTCATTGGCACCACTTCGCTGGTTACAGGAAATGAAACCCACAAAAATGCTTAACACCAACAAACATTGTGGAAACCAAAAATTTAAACAATAATTAATACCTTGTAGTTAGGGCACCCAAGAAATTGTTTTCCAAAATTCTTAACTGTTTTAGCAACTTTCAACGCTGCAACCTCCCCACAATAGCACATTGGGGTTCCACCCGCACTCCTATACGAAACAGTAGGGGAGGAGACACTATTTTTTTGCGATGCCCACGAAGAACACGCACAACCCTCACTGCGAGACATTGAAGAATTGATTGGAAGAAGAAGACACACAACAAGAAGCAACCTCTTGAGCTCTAAACCTGCGACATAATGGAACGGAAGAAGAAGATCAGACATTGACGAATTGATTGGAAGAAGAAGACACAAATCAAGAAGCCACATCTTAAGCTCCGAAGTGCCGACTTTTTCCCTTTTTCTACTTCTCCCTTGGCCTCTTTATGTAGGCTACAATCGGACTTGGACTTTATCTATTCGATTGCTAAATTATTTTATCTTTATTTAATTAATTAGCAACTTAATTTTTGTCCAATTTCCAATTCTGCCCCTTTTGTTTGTCCATTTTTACAATATTGACCAGAATTTGACTAGAGTTGACTATTGTTTTGACTAGTTGACTTGTTGACCAATTGACTGCCCTATCAGATGCTGACATGTGGCGTAGAGACTCTCTCTCTCTCTCTCTCTCTCTCCAGAACTAGGGTTTTTGCCTCCATGTTTCTCCGTCCCTTGGCAGTTGCGCGGATATGCAGACTTAGGCACGGTGGTGGCTGAAAACAACACTATAATTGGTGCGTTCTGCATTCATGGTGAAGCTATTGCAATGGTTCGCGTCTCTTCTCCGCTGTTGTAGATTCATGAAGGCTGCCATGGCTACTGGTGTGTGAAGTTCGCTGTTGCAACTTGTTCCAAGCGGATTACTTCAGGCGCGGTTGCTTCTAGGTTCTCGCAAGCGTAGATCTGTGAAGATGAAGGTGTTGATTGTGCGCTACTGCAGCGTGAACGAAGAGGCTGCTGCTATGGAGGCTGCTCGCGTGAAGATCTGGTCATGGGAAGAGGAAGATGGTGCGTTGCAGTTCGTGGTGCATATTTGTGATGGTGGCGTGGCTGCAGGATGAAGAAGACTGAACTGTGGTGGCCGGACTTGGTGCAGGCGGCGGCCACCGGTGGTGCTGGTGGGAGAGGAGAAAATTAGGGTTAGGGTTTCATGTGTGAGATGGAGGAGATGATGACATGGCACACTCTGATTGGTTCACATGCATGTGCAAGGATTAATGCCACATGGAATATTTTAATTGGAGAAATTTAAAAGTTGGGGATTGCCACATGGCATAGTCTGGTTGAGTGGAGTTTAAATGGTAGAAGGGGTACAACTTAGTAAAAACTGGGGGTGCATAACAGGTTTTTGTGGTCCACTTGCAGGAGGAGTGTGTAAATAAAAACAGGGGCTGCATTTAGCTCCTGACTATTTCTTTTCCAAAATTTTCTGATTTTGGACTTATTTTGTAACTTTGAATATTTCAAATCCAAACTTTTAATGACCTAAATTATATTCCAGCTGCATTAACAAACGTTAGAATATCCAATAATATTTTATGCAACTAAAATCAATTTTTACGCTATTTTTTACTTACGTACTCAATAAATCCAATAATCACAAATCCTAATTAAATCAATCCTTCAGCACAAAAAAGTTCGATTAAATACCCAGAATTAAACACTGAATGAGGGAAAAAATACGCACTCATCACAAACCTTCAAACAACTAGGCAGAATACGAGGTCATTGTCGTAGGATTGCACCTAGCCCTTGAAATGGAAGCCAGATGCCTCTTATGTAAAACTGATTCCAAACTCACTTTCGGACACCTCACCGGTGAGTACCAAGTCAAAGACGACCTCCTGTCACAATACTACCATTTAGTAATGAACTTGGTGGGGAAACTAAAAGAGTTCAAGATCAAACACGTACCCAGAAGCGACAATGTCAGAGCTGACCTTTTGTCAAAACTCGCAAGCACGAAAAAGAAAGGACGCTAGAGGTCCCTGTTGCAGCAAGTACTCACCACCCCATCCATACAAACACAAACAGAGTGCTTCGAGGTCACCACTAAGGAGTCGTGGATGAGTCCTTTCGTCACGTACCTCTAAAAAGGGGAGGTACCCGCCAACGAAGAAAAAGGATGGGTCAGGATGGCGGCAAGATACACGTTGCTAGCCGAAGAACTCTTCAGAAGAGGCTTCAGCAAACCACTACTCAAGTGCATCACGAGCGACAAAGCATCCTACGTCATGAAGGAGATACATGAAGGCACCTATGGATACTACTCCGGCCCGAAAACAATGGCAGCACGAATCCTGCAGGCCAGGTACTTTTGGCCAACAATGGAACAAGACTGCACCAACTTTGTCAAAAAAGGCCAACCTTGCCAAAAGCACGGGCCCTGCTCCCATCTGCACCAGGAAGAATTCCACCACATATCATTACCCTGGCCATTCTCCAAGTGGGGAATGGACATCGTGGGACCTTTCACACCCGGAAAAGGGCAAGTTAAATTCCTCCTAGTCGCAGTCGACTATTTCTCTAAGTTGATTGAAGCTGAGCCACTCGCGAACATCACGACCAAACAAGTCCAATGGTACCCGCCAACGAAGAAAAAGGATGGGTCAGGATGGCGGCAAGATACACGTTGATAGCCGAAGAACTCTTCAGAAGAGGCTTCAGCAAACCACTACTCAAGTGCATCACGAGCGACAAAGCATCCTACGTCATGAAGGAGATACATGAAGGCACCTATGGATACTACTCCGGCCCAAAAACAATGGCAGCATGAATCCTGCGGGCCAGGTACTTTTGGCCAACAATGGAACAAGACTGCACCAACTTTGTCAAAAAATGCCAACCTTGCCAAAAGCACGGGCCCTGCTCCCATCTGCATCAGGAAGAACTCCACCACATATCATTACCCTGGCCATTCTCCAAGTGGGGAATGGACATCGTGGGACCTTCCACACCCAGAAAAGGGCAAGTTAAATTCCTCCTAGTCGCAGTCGACTATTTCTCTAAGTTGATTGAAGTTGAGCCACTCGCGAACATCACGACCAAACAAGTCCAATGTTTCGTCTGGAAAAACATCATTTGCAAGTGTGGCATACCCCACACTATCATCACAGACAATGGGCGACAATTCATTGACAAAGGCCTGGTAGAGTTTTACCGAAACCTCCCCATCCAACACATTACAAGCTCAGTAGAATACCCGCAGACCAATGGCCAAGCAGAAGCTGCGAGCAAGCTCATCTTAGGCCAATTAAAGAAGAGACTTGATGGCGCCAAAGGAAAATGGCCAGAGGAGCTCACGGAAATACTTTGGGCATACAGGTGTACCCCACAATCCTCGACCAAAGAGGTCCCAGACAGCCTAGTTTATGGCACCGGCGCAATGATACAATAGAGATCAAAGAACCGTTAATTTGGCAAACACATTTCGAACACGACCCCAACGAAGCATGTATGAACACACACCTCGACCTACTCGTAGAAAGAAGAGAGCGGGCGCACATCCAGGACATGGCAACCAAACTTCGAGCAACAAGAAAATACAATTCAAAACTTGACCCCCGGTCCTTCCACAAAGAGAACCTGGTTTGGAGGATGGTAAGTAAAGCCAGGAAACATGACGACAAGTTGTCATCAAATTGGGAGGGACCATTCCGCGTACTGCAGGAGGTAGGTAATGGCGCATATCGGCTAGCACGACTATCGGGAGAACCAATTCCCAACACCTGGAACATCTCCCGCTTGAAGTTTTATTTCAGTTAAATCATGTATTGGCTAGACACTATAATCAAAAGATGAACTCTTTCCTAACCTGGCATTTTTTCCTAAGGAGGGATTTGGCCAGGCAGGTTTTAACGAGGCATCTACCAGTAATGAAAGTTCAGGGATTACAAGCATATCTTTAACTAATTTCACGACCGCCCAACCTCTAATCTAAGAGCCGCTAGACGATCTCCAACAAAAACGTATTTCCTAGCCTCTAATCTAAGAGTCGCTGGTCGAGTGCATCTAACAACCTCCTAGCCTCTAATCTAAGAGCCGCTGGTTGAGCGCATAATAAATTTCCCAAAATCACTACCCATTGACGATGAATGAAGCACCGCAACCAGAAACATGGGAAACCACCCCATCCATTGTAACACTAAGAATACACCGAAGTGATTTAAAACCAAACATGACAACAACTAGTCGTCCAACGATAAGCTATCAAGATGTCACGCATCCACTTAACAGAAATCACAAAACGATGAAAAAACAAAATAAATAATAATTCGGTAAAAACTGATCGAGTAGAAGGAAGTGAAACATATCTTTCATTAAACATCTAAACCAACAAAATATCCATCTTTACAAAGATACCTACAACCCGCCAATAAGTCGTCATCCCAACTATAGTAACCAGATCTAACTAAAAAAACAAGTTCGGCGTCCTCGCCCCTAATGACAATAACCGAAAACAAAAGTTCGGCGACCTCGGCCCCAATAACCAAACTATTCATCAGCAGCCTCGTCGTTAACTTCCTCAGCCATTTCCTCTGCATCCTCAGCCTCCTCCTCACCATCTTCCCCCTCCGGCATCACTCCATCCGCATTGGCAAGAGGAGTCGTCATAACCGTCTTCTCATTCCCTACCATCGTCGCCTCCTACTCAGCCTTTAAGCGGCTAATCTCCGCAATATCCAACATACGATTATCGTACACATCAAGATTCACGTTAAACCGGTAGTCGGTCACAAACACCTCCTTATATAAGAAGTTGGCTTGCCTCAGCGCCTTCTGGAATTCGTTCACATGCTCAAAATAAATGGCTTACTGCAGCCCGTGTATCTCACTCGCCTCTTCCAACTTCTTCTTTTCCTCAGCCCAAGACTTTTGGTCACTCTCCCTCAAACCCTTCAACAAAGCGATCTCCTCAGCCAATTTCTTTTTGTCCCCAGCACCCAGCTCCTCCTGTAGCATAGTTGTGACCCTCCTGCCTAACACGACTCCTCGAGCTAAGTACTCATTCAATGCTCTCATCACCAACCCAGAATCAGCTGCTTCTACCACGCCCACCTTGGCATCACTCAACTTAATCTCCACCCCCTTCCTCATCTGAATCTTGCTCTTCTCAAATCCACCCAAATTCGGGTTACTCGAGCCACTCGACCCCACGCCTTCGGTATTCGCAAGGGCATGCAACATCTTCCTATCTTTTCCAAAACCCTTCATTTTGGAAGGAGCCGGCCTTTTTGCAACCGCAGGGCGGTACGTATCCACAATTGGACCAACAAGGTTCGACGCTTGCGACTGCCCCTCCGCCTTGGCCACGTTCGCCATCTTGTCGCGAATCTTGGCAGAAAGATCAACCTCACCACCAACCTTCTTTACGTGATTCACCATTACACATACACAAAACAAAGTTCTTCAGATTAGTCCAAAACCAGCAATAACCAAAAATGCAAAAAACATACCACATAAATCCTTGGCAGGACTATCCGTCAAGTAACAGCAAACAACCCATTTGCCAGGAATCCTGGTCGGCAGTCTCTTAAGCACATCCACCACCCGCATACTATCAGCGTCCAACATATCCTTAGAGATTGCGTCCAAACAAGTAGGCGTTTCAGTCCAGTAAAACGGAAACTTAGGAAACCCGTTATTGTCATAATATAGCAATCGTCCAACCGCAAGAATATGCACATGAAAAAAACCATCTTTAAACTTCTTAAATGACTAAACCCGTCTAACAAGCCAATCTTTGGATGACTTATTTTGGTTGACTTGTTGACTTTGACCAAAGTTGACCTTTGACTAAGATTAGCTTAACTTAAACCAACATGCTAATCTTTGTTTGTCTTATTTTTGTAGGTAATTAAAGAAAGTAGAGCATGCTAGGTGGCGCATGGTGATTGGAGCATGTGGATGATGTGGAGAAGAGAGAGAAAAGAAAAAAGCATAAAGTAAAACCAAAAGTAGACATGTACCTTGTCTCCTTTTATCATTTTGGATTATTCCTTTGAAAGCTACTTGGTCTCCTTCCCATTTTAGCCTAGAATCCTCATAGAAATGCATCCACCAATCAATGCCTCTCATTTTGGCCGTGTGGCATTCCTAGCCTAGGAATTAGGGTTTGCTAGTTGATCCCTTTCATGTTTGTGTTTTTTCTGCTAAAGGACCCTTATGGACTTCTATTTAAAGGGGCTCCTTGTCTTGTAAAAGGGTTGATCATTTTGATGTTATAAACCTTGTGTTTCAACCACTAAATTTCCATGAGCTTTCCTTCCATGAAGTGAAACTCACCTTTGCCTTGTCTTGCTTGCAAGTGGCGGCACCATTCACTCATTTATAGGGTTTGGTTGGCTTAGATCCCCCCGATGAGTGGCGTGCTTCCTCCATTGCACCACCTTCTATACTTTCCATTTTATTTGTTTCTTCTTTCATTTTTGTTCTCTAACTTGAACTTGAATCCAACTCTCTTCTCTCTTTTATGAGTTTGAGAAATGAACCTTCACATCTAGATAGCTTGCTATCTTAATGTCCAGTGGGAATTTTTGAAAAGCTTTCTTAAACAACTTCACCATGTTCATAAATCTAAAAGGAAACAAGATAATCCTTCATAACAATGATACTTCGAAAAACATCCTCTAACGCCCTCGGCCACCCAATCATATCCTTCCCTCTTCGGCCAAAGAGATTCAACATGCTCACTGGCCGAATCTTCACGAACTTCTCTCTCAACTTCGATGTGTAAAGACTCGAACGACGTGCTACAAAACTCTAACCTAAGCCCCCAAAACTAGCACTGGAGTCACCAAAATTAGAACTATTAGAAGAAGTCGACATACCTCAGTAAGCGGCAAATATGGAAGCACAAAAACCACAACACTTAGAGGAATCCCAACAGAATTCCAGAAACCAAAATCGCGACTAAGAGCAAATAAGCAAAACTATACTTAAAGACCACACTCATGCCCCCTCACCTTCACCTAAGAGTCTAGAAGCCTAAGGCCCAACAGCCAAAAAATGCTTCGAAAAACACACCCTGACAACACAGTAAAACCAAAAGTCACGTCCCTTTAATATAACTGACATTCTGTCAATTGTCAATCACGATGTTTCAATACACCTGACATTGTGCCAACCGTCAGAAAAACCAAAGGAAAGATAGTGGCCCTAATCTAACATGAAAGATAACGACCCAAATCTAACAAAAGTTAGCGGCCAAATATCACGAAAGATAACGACCCAAATATAGCGAAAGATAGCAGCCAACCTCTATCGCAAAACATAGCGGCCAACCTACAATACAACAGATAACAACCAACCTCTAGCGTGAAAGATAGCGGCCCCGCTGCACCATAATGACAACACACTTTCACATTAAGTCTATACGTCACTACGTTCCTCTAGACTGGGAGGCCAGTATACCCATAGAGTATACAACCAAGTCCCACAAATGAAAATTGCAACACAAATACAACGGCCCCAAACGTGCAACACAAACCCAACGACAAGACACTCACATAAAGTTTACACGTCACTACGCTCCTCTAGACTGAGAGGCTGATGTCCCAACCACACCCGAGTGTGCGGCCACCAGCAACCCTCTGGGTCGCACACCCTCTATATTAGATACTCCCTGATAACGCTGTCGTTGACCCGATCAAATTAATACTACTAAACTATAACAACGTCAGTATTGCTAAGATAGTAGTCAACAAAATAGTAAGGGTAAAGTAACCCAAAGTCATCTCCCAACGAACACGGAATTGATTTTTAACAAGTTAGTTCTTATAAAACTATACAAGAGTTAGTCAAATAAAATTATAAAAATATGAGGGATAAAGATTAAAAGATAAAATAAGTTAGAATACAGTCTCAATCAAATTTACTATGTCTAATCATGTCTATTCTTTTATCTCCTCACCAAATAAAAAGCTTAATTAATCAAAGTAAAGTCTCAATTAATTGTAGTTAGAGTAAATACCTTTAATCAAAGTAAAGTCTCAATTATTGGTAAAAACTCATTTAATCACATGAAAGTTTCTAAATAAAATCAAAGTAAAGTCTCAATTAAATTTAAA